>Ga0307408_100000365_pt1 | contig 41732 bp, 29 predicted proteins | sample 322Cmetagenome_FD_202116 | JGI IMG/M metagenome (GOLD analysis project Ga0307408, IMG submission 202116) | Maize rhizosphere microbial communities from greenhouse at UC Davis, California, United States - 322HYB-C-3 | ecosystem: Host-associated > Plants > Roots > Rhizosphere > Soil | place... | reverse complement strand
TAAATATATTCACGTTTACCGGCAGAAAGCTTGTTACAGTACCAGAATGAAGCTCCATCCTGATTCCAGTTTGCACTAACATTCGTTTTGTACACCGATTTCCTTGCAGTAGAGTCGAGCATCTCGCCCCGACTGAAAGCGTTTTTTAGATATTCCTGCGAAGGCACAAAGGGATTTAGCTTTGTTTGAGCAAGAGCCTGATTGACTAAAAAGACAGCTAAAAGCGCAGTTCGTATGCTTGGATTCATTTTTCAGTAAAAATTTCCTTAAAGTTACTGCACTCCGTTATTTATATGTTTTCGGATATTATCAAAAACCTACCGGGATTTAACTTTATATAGCAGAGGAAGGTGGTTGGGAGGTAATTGACGTTTTATGGTCGCAATACCGGTTAACCCGCATTGTCATCTCGAGTGGACAAACTTGAAAAAGAAAAATATAGTGATGACAATGAGGATAAAGCGGGTTATAAAACGCCCCTTTGTAAGTGTTTAAAAATAAAGCCTTTACAGGTTTATCATTATAACAAAGGAGAGAACCTATAAATTTTGCATACAAGGTGCTTAAGATCCCCTCCTTAGGTTACAATCAAACACTTACCATATATTAACCCATAGTAAGCGAATTTTCGCCAATTACAGACAGGATACTGCTATTACCAGAAATTATCCTAGTTTTAACACCACATTAATGCTTTGGGTTAATTTATAACCAACCAATACTAACCAAATTTATCATCAAGTGTCGCCACTATGAAAGTTCTACCATTTACAATTCCTGTTCCGTTTGACCGAACAGTTATCATCCAAGACGAGGTGCTGCCTCATTTTTACAGTCATTTGCACCGCCATGCGGAAATACAGCTTACCTGGGTGAGAGAGGGTGAAGGAACTCTGATTGCCGGGAACAATATGCATATGTTTAATTCGGGCGAGATCTTTTTGCTTGGGGCTAATTTGCCTCATCTTTTCAAAAGCGATCCATCTTACTTTGAAAATGATAGCAAAAAGACTATTCATGCCACTACAATTTTCTTTAATCCTTGCGGGAAACTAGCTTCCCTATTCGACCTTCCAGAGATGAAAAATATCTCGTCGTTTTTGGGCAAGCTGCAGAATGGCTTTAAAGTGCCTGCGCATAAGGTTTCTCACTTATCTAAAAGTATCAACGGAATGCTTCACTCGGATGGCATAGAGCAGTTTACGATATTCATCAGTCTTTTGAAAGAGATGAGCGAAACTCAAGGCCTGGAAACTCTTTCTGTTGATTCTTACACAAAATCTTTAAATGACAGCGAGGGAATGAGAATTGCTAACATTTACAATTACATTATTCAGAACTATAATAAGCCTTTAACATTGGAGGATGTTGCGGAGCAGGCTTTTATGACGCCTCATGCATTTTGCAGATATTTCAAAAAACATACACGACATACTTTAGTAACGTTTCTGAACAAAATCAGAGTTAATGAAGCTTGTAAAATGTTAACCAGCGGCAATTTTTCCGGCATTTCAGAAGTTGCTTATACCTGCGGCTTTAACAGTATAACGAATTTTAACAGGGTATTTAAATCAACCACAGGCCGCTCTCCACGATCTTATGCCGAGCAATATGTGAATTAAGTTTGATATTTATCAGGCCAGTAGTCTGAGCCACTATTTGTGTTAGTAAACATATATAAATCTGGCATTTACTCCCTTCAATATTAAGTAAAAATTTAAGAGTGATTTTTATTAAAAAGACCGTCAGGTTTATAGCCATGACGGTCTTTTTTTTTAACAAATAATAATAACTACGAATATCTATCTGGGGAATATATAGATAAATCTACAGCGGTTTTTTCGCCATTGATTAGCTGAGCAACAAGCTTACCGCTTGCTGGGCCAAGACTCAATCCCATCATTCCATGACCGGTAGCTATAATCAAATTATTCATTTTTTTTGAGGCGCCGATGTAAGGAAGCCCATCAGGAGAACAGGGGCGGAAGCCAAACCAAACTGAAGACTCTGCGGGTAATTCAGGCTTAAGACCTGGAAAATAATTGCAGGTTGATTCCACTATCCCTTTTACCCGGTTTAAATTAACGCGACTGTTTATCTTACCAATTTCCATAGTGCCCCCCAGGCGGATACTGCCGTTCATTGGAGTTACTGCCACTTTTGCTTCGCAGAGCAAGGCAGGAATGTGCATTCTTTTCTGAGGTTCGGGCAGCATAAATGAATACCCTTTTCCGGGCATCATCGGAATCTTTAAACCAGCAAGAGCTGCTATCTCCGGCGACCATGATCCTGATGCTAATACATAATGGTCTGCAGAAAACATCTCATCGCCCGAATAAACTCCCTGGATTTTTCCAGCTTCAGCTTTGACTGCTGTAATTGCTTTATTTCTGATAAACTTCAGCCCTGATGCTTCCAGACGGCTGATCAGTAATTTCATCAGTACATAAGGGTACAAATGAGCATCGCAACGGTAATGAACTGCGCCTTTAATATCCAGGGCAAGCGAAGGTTGAAGGCTGCTGCATTCCGCGGCTGAAAGCTGCTTTACATCCAGGCCTAAGGAACGGGCCTTTTCGGCCAGGTGCAGTTCTTCGTCTTCTGTTTTAGCTGTTTTGTACATCATCAGGATACCATTTTCCTGTAATCCAAAATCGTCTAATTCCTGTTTAAATTCTTCAAACAACGCTTTACTAAGCAAGGAAATATCCCGTAAGGGAATAGCAGCTTTTTCGACCTTTTCAGCTTTGGCATTCTGCATAAACTTCAATCCCCAGGAAAACAGATCGGGATTTAAAGATGGCCTTACATAAAAGGGGCTTTTGCTGTTAAACATCCAACGAATACCCTTCTCTATCATTCCAGGAGCAGCCAGAGGAACAAAGTGACTGGGCACAATCATACCGGCGTTTCCATAGGAGCAATTGTCTGATAGGTCGGATTTGTCAATGATAGTAACTTCATGTCCCGACTTTTGCAAATACCAGGCGGACGTTAAACCTATTATCCCTCCTCCTATTATAATTACTTTGGACATATTCGTTCCTATAAGTGTGTGCGACTGGGTTCTTATATTACCTGAAATCCTTCAGCGTAAGGATCTTCATCATCTATTTTAATGGTATTGTAGCCAAACACTTTTGCCCATCCTTCTATGCTTGGAATAATAGCTTTCTTTCCCTCAAGCTCTAAAACGTCTTCTACTTTTCCAATAAACTGGCTACCGATAATGCTTTCGTGAATGAATGCATCACCTTTCTTCAACTTACCTTTTGCAAACCATTGTGCCATTCTTGCTGATGTTCCGGTACCACATGGCGACCGGTCTATGGCCTTATCACCATAAAAAACCGCATTTCTGGCTGTAGCATTTTCCGAAAGCGTTTTGCCTGCCCAAAGAATGTGCGAACAGCCGTTAATTGTTGGGTTTTGAGGATGAACAAAAGAATACTTCTCGTTAATGCGTTTACGGAGTTCCCTGCTCCAGGAGATAAGCTGATCTGCGGTATAATTTTCGAGCCCCTTGAAATTTTCCTGCGGATCTACAATAGCGTAGAAATTTCCTCCGTACGAAACATCAATGCGAAGCAAACCTAAACCGGGGCATTCAATCTCCAGATTTTCAGCTTCCAGAAAGGAGGCTACATTAGTCAGTTTTACCGATTTAACCTTGCGCCCTTCCTGCCTGTACTCGATCAGTACCAGTCCGGCTGGCGCTTCCATCCTGATTATTCCGGGCACTTTTGGCGTAATAAGCCCTTCTTCAATTGCAATAGTGATTGTACCGATGGTACCATGACCGCACATTGGCAAACACCCGCTGGTTTCGATGAACAAAACAGCAACGTCGTTCTCCGGGTTGTGAGGAGGATATAATATGCTGCCGGACATCATATCGTGCCCCCGGGGTTCGAACATTAAACCTTTCCTTATCCAATCATACTCTTTCAAAAAATGCTGCCTTTTCTCGCTCATATTGCCTCCGGAAAGGTTCGGACCTCCACCGGCAACTAAACGTACAGGGTTGCCACAGGTATGAGCATCAATGCAAAAAAAAGTCGTATTACGCATATTAATCTTTAGTCCATTGCTTGTCTTTCAAGCGCCAAATATTTAGAGGGTTGCCATCTTTCAACTCATCTGGCAGCAAATCATGCTCCCAGTTCTGCCAGCACACCGGACGCACAAATCGCCGCACGGCTGTAGCGCCAACCGATGTGAAACGGCTGTCGGTTGTTGAAGGAAAGGGGCCGCCATGCTGCATAGCGTGACAAACCTCAACCCCGGTAGGTACTCCATTCATTAGCACCCGACCGGCAATTTCTGTCGCTTTGCCCAAGATAGAACTATATTTTTTGGTACCAACACTTCCAGACATAACCGAAACGGTAAGTTGTCCTCCAAGTGAAGTTAATACCTGTTCAATTTCTTCAATAGATTTAGCGATAACTAATAATGACCAGGGACCGAACACCTCTTCCTGCAGTTCGTTATTCTGCAAAAATTCTTGTGCTGTTATCTCTGCAATAGTTGCTGCTACCTGATTTTTCCCTTCAGGATTTAATTTGTGGGATTTGGCGAGAACCTTAACTCCCTCCTGCTCTAACATTGTTGTTGAACGTGACTGATAGTTATTACAGATACTCTCTGTCAGCATAGTTGCCGATGCCGAGTTAAGGATAGTTTTTTCCAAAGCGCTTTTGAATGTATCCAGTGCCGGAGATTCAATGGCAATTAGTAATCCAGGATTGGTGCAAAACTGCCCAACTCCCAGGCTTATTGATGCTGCATATTCGTCGGCAATTTGTTCGGCTCTTTCCTCAAGGGCTTCGGGCAATAGAATTACAGGGTTTATACTGCTCATTTCCGCGAAAACCGGTATGGGCTGAGCTCTTTCATAAGCAAGCCTGCTTAAAGCCATCCCGCCGGCAAACGAACCGGTAAAGGCAACAGCTTTTACTGCCGGATGCTTAACGAGGCTCTCGCCAATATGATTTCCGTTACCATAAAGCAAAGAGAAAATACCTTCCGGCATTTCCGTTTTCCGGGCGGCTTTAACTATTGCTGCACCAACAAGGGCACTTGTCCCCGGATGAGCTGGATGCGCTTTAACCACCACAGGACATCCGGCAGCAAAGGCAGAAGCGGTATCTCCACCGGCAACAGAAAAGGCCAGCGGAAAATTGCTTGATCCAAACACAACTATCGGTCCTATGGGTACCAGCATCCGGCGCAGATCTACCCGGGGGGCAGGCTGACGTTCAGGTAAAGCAGAATCCAGGATTGCTTCCAGCCATGATCCTTCTTCAACCTGATCTGCAAACATGTTCAGTTGGGCAACTGTTCTGCCTCTTTCTCCCTGTAATCGAACAGTTGAAAGTCCGCTTTCTTCGCTTGCCCTTTGAATTAAAGTATCTCCAAGCGCTAAAATTTCTTCACCGATAGCTCTTAAAAAAGATGCCTTTCTATCTTTTGAAATACTTCGAAAAATCTGGAAAGCTTTGCTGGCCTGTTCAAGTGCAGCGTTCACCTGAACATCACTTGCCTGAGAAAAATCGCCATCAAGTTTGAGTCCCGTAAAGGGATTAACAGCTCTGAATGCTCCGTTAAGTGATTCGGTATATTTAAGTGCGATAATATTTCTGGTGTCCATTTATGGTATCTAAGGTATTCTTTTCAACTATGCAAAAACCTCTTGGCGTGGGCCCCAACTTCCTTCAGGTAATTCAGGTCTGGAAGCTAAAGAGTCTTCAATTACCTTCAAAACCCGTTCACGGTTTGATCCGGTTAAGGGCAAACGAGGAGCCCTCACATTTTCGGTTCCCATGTTGGTATAAACCTCGGCCAGCTTAATATTCTGAACAAGTTTAGGATCTATATCCAACTCTAATAAAGGAAGGAACCAACGATAAATTCTTAACGCTTCTTCATACCTGCCGGCTTTAGCCAGGCGATAAATAGCAACAGTTTCTTTTGGGAAGGCATCTACCAAACCGGCAACCCAGCCATCAGCTCCCATAAACAAACTTTCTAATGCCAGGGGATCAACACCACACAGGATTTTAAAACGATCGCCAAAGCGGTTTATCATTCGTGTAACATTGCTAATGTCGCGGGTTGATTCTTTTACGGCCTGAATATTTTCATACTTAGAAAGCGCCGCGAACATATCTAACGTTACGGTAATTTTGTAATCTACCGGGTTGTTGTAAATAATAATCGGTAAAGGTGTGCTTTCTGCAATGGTGGAGAAATACTTAATGGTTTCCTCATCACTTGCAAAATAGCGAAGCGGAGGTAAAATCATCAATCCACTTGCACCTTTTTCAAGCGCTTTTGCAGCCAGATAAACTGCCACCTTTGTGGACTGTTCTGCTATACTGAAAATTACCGGAACTTGGCCTTTCACGAACCTTACCGTATGCTCTGTTAACTGAAGCTTTTCCTCGTCGGAAAGTGTGCTGGCCTCGCCTAAAGAACCACTTACAATTATCCCATCAACGCCTGCATCTAACTGACCTTGCAATCCTTTATCATAAGCTGCAAAATCTATTTCTTCGTTATCATTAAACTTTGTTGTAATTGCCGGGTAAACCCCTTTCCAGGTAACAGTCATATATCGTTATTTATTAAAATCAAAAATACGTACTGAGAGAAGCGTGCATTTATTAGAAATTAGCACATAGTGGCTTGATTTTAACTAATTGAATTTTGTTCGGATCATTGGAGATGGTAGTGGACTGCCTTTGATGTAAAGCGACTATTTTAAGGAAAAGAGCGGTTAAGAAGGCGTGTAAAGGTTGCCAGGAATGAGAGGGCTTTATGGGAGGCGGAACACATTGAGAATTCTGCTTCAAGCCTGCTCTGTGCAAAATTGCAACGTCAAAAATCATGATAATCGAAACTGGCTCGAAATATTGTTGCTGAACGCAGGCCTTGTTGAGAGCCCCTGCTGAGACCAAAACGTTATAAAGTAATTGCCCCGGAAAGATCAAAAAATGATTTAAAAGCCTTTATAAAACCAACAGGTAAATATCTTCTACTTTCCTTTTTTGAATCAAGGTAAAGCCGCAATTTCTTGAGCTACATATACTCGAGCATCCGATCAACAATGGCCTTGTAATTATTGCTAAAATGGTGACCTCCAGCTAATTTTAGTATCGTTGAATGGGAAGACATTTCAAAACGCTGAATAACATCCCGATCTGCCTCAGTTTCAAATAAGCAAACGGGCTTTATGCTTTCTATCTTTTTTAATTCACTCACAACGTCATATTTCTCTTTGTTGATGCCGAGACCCAGCATGTCTGAAATGTGTATTTCAAAATCCCCCTCTTCATCCGGTGAGATAAGGAACAGCTCTTTCATTTTTTCTTTTAAAGGAAATGGAATCCGATTGGCTACAAACGGAACAATGCAGGCACCGAAAGAATATCCCATTAATATGAAGCTCTTTTTATTATAGCGCTGCATATATAGGTCAATTGTTTTACTAATGTCTTCAGTAGTTCTTTCGGGCGACTTAGGATTCCAGAAATACTTTTGGGAATCGAGGCCCACTACAGGCATTCCCTGGCTTGCAATGGTTTCTGCCAGCGAATGATCAAAGCTGGTCCATCCTCCATCACCAGAAATTAAAAAGACCAGGGGCTTAGAATTTATTTCAGACGAGGGAATAAAAGAAAGGGGAAGATTATTTGACACATCCGGATAATACTTAGGTCTAAGTAATTCTGCTTGAGCATTATGCTGCTGGGGATAAGCTGGAGCATCGAGGACTTTTTTATAAGCGATATTAAATTGTGGAAGCCAATTGTCGGCAATGGAAAATCCGTGCCCAACCTTCGACAAGGTAATAAACTCTGACGAGGGCAGACCTTTTAAAAATTCCTTCGTAGCGGCAAAGGGGCAGGTAAGATCTCTCACGCCGTTTAAAACGATAAAAGGCGCCGTTAACCTGGTAGTTCTATCCAGGAGAAAAGTTTTGTTCTTTACATGATGAGAAGAAAGTCCGTAGCCCTCGCATAGCGGCTTGGGGCTTTGAATATCCGGGCAAAAGCCTAAAGCAACAGCTCCTTTAAATGTATTTGCAGGTGCCTGAGCCAATAATCCGTAAACAAGAGTTGCACCGGCAGAATATCCGATTAGTACAGGTTTAACATACTCAGAAAACTTATATTTCTTTTGAAGCATCATGCTTAAGCGTTCAAAATCTGCAGCTGGATAATAACAGGATGAAGAGCTTTTGGCCAATGATTTGTAATAGCGCTTATAATCAATACCGGCTACCAGGGCTCCCTGATCTGCTACATTCCTTGCCATATTTATTACGCCAAGCTTCCATCCCCCATCGCCAGAAATAAACAGGGCAATTGAACTAGGTTTTTGAGCTGGTATATACATGGTGATTTTGCCAAATGAGCTATATGAAACAGAATCCTCTGTAATGGCAATAGCAAATATTGACCGCGGGAAAAGAAATAAAAATAATATAATACTGGCTAAGCTTTTCATTGAGTGGAGATTTAAGATCTGTGAAATGAAACTGGTCACACTGCTACTCGCACTGAATAGAACAGATGACCATTCTGCTATTCCTCATGTTTTCAAGGCGACATAACTTTTGTAAGTACCTTGGGCACTTGCATTAGATCGTAATCGTCGTCGTAAATGAGATATTTATTGTACCAGGCTGGAGAGAACTTTTCTTTATATTCCCGTAAGCCTTTATAATGGGAAAATGAACGCAACTTTTCATAAGCAAAATTCATAGATCTTTCGGGGAAGGAATGTTGCTGACTAAGGCCGGACAGCGGAGCAAAACCCAGGTTTACAGCGGTATACCCCTGCGATTTCAGGTAATTAAATAAAGCGATCAAAATAAAATCGACCACTCCATTCGGTGCATCGGCAGTTTTCCTGATCAGGTCATAAGTGCCTTCATTCTTTGCATAATCAGGAATGATATTTAAAAACGCCACTATCTTTTCTTCACTGTTTTCAACGGTTATCAGTGTTTGTTGCTTCAACTGTTCTTCAATAAACATTCCCTGCGAAAAAACAAGTTCTTTTCTACCTGTACTTGTTAACCATTCATCAGAAACAGCTTTAATTTTCTGCAACACTCCGTCTTTAACGGGTGGGCTATAAATCACCTCTTTATAACCTTTTTCCTTTATTTTATTCAGAGCATTCCGCATTGATTTTTTGTCACCACCTTCCAGTGTAAAAGACTGCAAATCAACGATACCTTCCTGCCCAAGAAACAATTTCTTTTTGCGCAGTTCGGCATATGTCGCCAGGCTTTCTTCGGGAACCCTGTAATACAAACTTTTCAGTCCGTTCTGGTAGCAAAATCTATCAAAAGCAGCAATACAGGCTTTCATTTCCTGCCGGTTTTTGGCTATCGGATTTTCGAGTACCACCGCAAAGTTTCCTGAAACTCTGTACGAAAGGAAGCTATTCGTCTCTTTTGATGTAAAAATCAATTTATCAGGATACACCTTGAAAAAATCCATTGCCGAATTTCCGTACTCTTTCAACAAGCCACTTGCCTGCTCCAATTCTTCTTTGCTTGGACTATTGCTGGAAATATAGGGGCGTAATAAGGAATATAACAGGAAAGTGAGAGATATGAATCCACTGATATTGATAGAATAGAGAAAGTTTCTGGCAAAATTGTCCCTGGGAGTAAGACCACTGTCGATTAAAAAATAGGATTGGATGGTATAGCGAATAGATTGCAGCAAACTGAAGTCGATATTAAAATGCCTTTTATCCAGAAAATAAAAGCCGATAATACCATAAAGCAGGACTGCCGCAATACTTAAAAGAGTGGTTTTTACGCCAAAGAAACTAAGCCGCCGACTGTTTTTAACATAGTAAGCTTTTTGGGAAACAAGCAGAATCACGATCACAAAAAGCGATGCTATTGCCTCCTCATAATCAATAGCCTTTGCAAGGTGTCCAACTAAAGAAACGGTACATAAAGCCAAGGCAAAATACCATGCTGTACGCAAACCTTTTAGCATAAATGCTGCAGTAGCAATAAGAAAAAGACCAGCCATAAACACAAACAGGTTGGAGGCATTAATGGCGTCGATAGGCAGAAAATGCCTTAGTTCCGCAATTCGTGTGGATATTGCCGGAGTTAACACCGATACAATGTTCAGGATGCCGAGCAGTAAGAGTAGCAGCGCGGGTAAAATCCGCATGATAAACTTATTTACATCCAGTAAAAAGCAAGTAACACCGGCAAATAACGGAAGCCAAAACTCGAAAAATCGGTATAAAAAGGTAATGGATATAGCCTGAATATTGTTAAATCCAAAACGGCTAAGCAAAAAAGCCATCGATAGTTCAACAGCACCAATACCTCTTAAAAATGGGGATACGATCATAAATAACACCGCTATCACATATCCCATAACAGCAATAAAAACGGATGGATTAAGGTTTAAAGCATACATGGCGACGTATAGATGGGCAACGCCGATCAGTTCAATAAGGAAGCTGTAAGCAATGGTAATTACAAACTGCTGCTTATCTAATTTGTTCGAGAGCAAGTCCTCAATAATCTCCCTGGTTGAAGGAAAAACCCTGGTTAAATAGCTATACAATACTCCCTTTTTCAGGATGCTTTGATAGATTAAAAACAAAGCCGCCGTCAATAATATTACGCTAGCCAGGCCTATCCAGTCGTTCAAAGCCAGGGGACCTTTTAGCACTGCAAATAAAAAAGCAGGTATTGCCAGCAAGATCACCGTTAAAATGCCAACGAATCCGTAAATGCCTGAAGCAAAATTAATTTGTGATTTGCTGACGCCCTTTTCCTGTATTTTAGAACTAAAAAACATCAACGAGGATATGCCGCCAGCTGGTAAGAACACACTTATGAAATTCCTTTTAAGAAAAAGTACGATGGCTTCGGGCAGGGTAACGGTGCTTCCTACCGAGGCAAAGGCAGACACATACATCAATGCCTGCATAACAATGTAAATGGCTGAAAGTAGAACTCCCACACCAATCCAACTACTTTTCGAACTGAGTAATACTTGCTTTACTTCAAACAATTCGGCCCCTTCATGTTTAAGGAACCAGATAGACATACTGATGAAAAAAAATGCAACGATTGTTTGAAGGATAATTTTACTTCTTTTAGCTATGAAAACCGGCCATTTTTTCCCCTGAAAAACTAAGGCGCCTTTTGTGATCATTAATGTGGGTTTAATTGTATACAAAAAAGGTTTCGGGTAGATTTGTTTTGAAGAGAAGCCTGGATTTTGAGCTTTTTGCCTCGGGTGGCGCGAAAATGACATTAAGTTGTAATTTGTTTTGACGAAGAGGATCTGAGCACAGTATTGAATACCGATCATTGCAGCACATTTCCTGCGAAAATCCTACGAATATTTCCAAGCAGTTGAGTATTTCGGGGCTCTTTCTGATGTTAAGTTAAGATGTCGGGATCAATTCAATTCCTACCCTACTACTGACGATTTGAGTTTTCTAATTTGACTATGATTTTAACTTATCACTAGTCGATTTCGATGTCCCGAAGTTGGGACAAGCAGGTTATAACAAATAATTACTTGCAGTCTTTTTGAATCTCTCTACCTGATCAAATTCCCATTCTTTATCGAATCCAAACTCGGTGGCCATAAGGCTCGCAACTTGTGATGCCATTGAAATTGCAGCCCTTGCATCAAGAAATAGTACGCGAAGCCTTCGAGCTAACACATCCTCTACGGTACGAGCCATTTCGTTTCTTACGGCCCAAATTACCTGGGCTTTTGAGTACGGATGATCCGAAAGCAATTTTTCGGAGAGCTCGGGCGACAGTTTTATTAAGTTTTCAATAAATTCTTCGTCAGCTCCATAGAACGCAAGGGGCCCCGTACCCGGATGCCCGGTATAACCGTGAATTTTCTGAGCTCTAGAACTACAAGCAACCTGTGATAACCGCCCAACTTTTATGGCACTATCAACCGTATCTTCCGCCATTTTACGGTAGGTTGTCCATTTGCCACCTGTAATGGTAATTAAGCCAGAATCGGCAATAATTAGTTTATGCCTTCGCGAGATTTCTTTAGTGCTGTGGCGATCTTTATCAGGAGCGGCAAGTGGCCTTAAACCAGCAAAAACCGCCAACACATCTTTTTTTGCAGGCTTTTTAGATAGAAACTGCCCTGCTGTTTCAATAATAAAATCTATTTCCCGATCCAACGCCACCGGCTCAAGGCTTAGTTTATCTAGCGGTGTGTCAGTTGTGCCTACCACAAGGTGATTGTACCATGGCACTGCAAATAGCACTCTTCCGTCGGGAGTTTTAGGGATCATCATCGCTTTATCGCCAGATAAGAAAGATTTATTGAGAACGATGTGAACACCCTGGCTGGGACGAACAAGTGGCTTTCCGGCTACCGCATCCATTTGCCGGATATTGTCTACAAATACCCCGGTGGCATTTATCACAACTTTACTACGCAGCTTGAATTCTTGTTTACTTTCTTCGTCAAGCCCGGTTAGGCCGTCAATCTTTCCCTCGGCTGTCTTAGACAAGCCAATAACTTTGAAATAATTAACCAGGGTTGCACCTTTTTCCGCAGCAGTTTGTGCAATATTTATGGCCAGCCTGGAATCGTCAAACTGCCCGTCCCAGTATTCAACGCCAGCTTTTAGGCCTTGCTGCCTCATTTCTGGCATAGATTCCCCTAAGTGTTTGCTGCTTAATAACCTTGACGGCCCAAAGCTATATTTACCAGAAAGCCAGTCGTATATCTTTAAACCGATAAGGTATTTTATTTTTGAAAACCAGGTATAGCAAGGAATTACGAAAGATTGGCGTTTGACAAGATGTGGTGCATTTTGCAATAGCAAGCCGCGTTCGTATAAGGCTTCATAAACCAAGGCAACATCGCCTTTAGCCAGGTAACGAACCCCACCATGTATTAATTTAGTGCTGCGGCTGGAAGTTCCCTTTGCGAAATCGGACTGTTCAAGTAATAAGGTTTTAAAGCCTCGTAAAGTTGCATCCAGCGCCGTCCCCAAGCCAGTTGCCCCTCCGCCAATTATAATCACATCCCATAGTTGATTTTTTCGGAGCCTGTTGATTGCCTCGTCGCGGTTAAAATATCCCTCATCATCTCTCATACGCTTGCAGATGTCGTCTGTTATCGGAACAAAACGAAATGTAATATAAGTATAATATTGGTGTAATGGTCTTCTTCTGACAATTAACAACTATCATCTCGCCAACTGACAAACAAAGAGGGCTTCTTTATTACAAGGCCAATCCCGTAAATCTTCCGAGGTACCCACAAAAAGATAATGTTATCTACATTTATAGCTATTATTGAAAAACAACACTTTGTGGTAAGTAGAAAAGGTGCCCCCTGCTGTCCTCCGCTGGCGGAGGTGCCCAAATGCTATTAAGTTAAGGAAATAGCAAGCGAAAAATCCTGTAAAGCGTGTTACCCTCTCTGCCTTCGGCATCTCTCCCAGAGGGAGAGAAAGGTCAGCCCAGGCCGGACAAATCGCTTAACTTAATAGCATTGCGGAGGTGCCGATAGGCGAAGGTGGCTAATCCGCCTTTAGCTGAGATACAAGGTATGGATGACTAGAATAAAGCGCTTTAACCTAGCAGCGGACAATTCTGCTCAAATTCTTGCATTAATCAAGAAGCTTTGCTTTTCAACCTGTTACACTCCGAGGTTAACGGCTATACCTAAGGAGCAAGAAGGCCCACACCTTACAAATCATATTCATAGCCGAACCCAGGTTTATAAAGTATCGGTATTCAACATTGTCTTCAGTATATTAGCCTGAACGTCAAAGTTGCTTATATTTTGAAGAAAGTCGATGTCGGTTATTTTTTTATAATGCTCGGTAAGAAGGTTTCTGATTTCCTGCGGGATACTCGCCTTTAGAATATTTGCACGGTTTATCAGCTTATCGTTCTTGTCCTTCAACTCGTGAATAAGCCTTCCCCGTTTGGATAGCGTGTTGCTAAGATCTATTTCCGCAATCAGGTTAATATCAAATAGTTCGAACAAGTTCCTGTTCAGGTAAAAGTAATAATACTTATCAGTGTTAACGAACTTGTACACTTCAACAACCGCATCACCAGCCTTTAAACCACAGAAAAATTCAGTTTTAAAATCGAATTTGCATAACAGTCCCATCAGCTTTCGCTGAATGGTTGCATAAGCATTACTGTAAACCTCCGAGGGATCATACTCCACCAAAGTCAACAATTTATCTGCCGGCATATCGAAAAAGAAATCCTGTGAATACCGAACGCTGAAGGAATTGATGTTTTTTGAAAAAGGGTACTCTGTAGAATCATCCGAGAGTACCTGATATAATTTCCTTAAAGAAGTATTTATTTTTAGCGCTTGTCGCTGCTTGTCCAGGTTAAAACTGGTTTCTGTCAGAACAGAATGCTCCAATTCGTCTATCAATTGCTCATTCAATTGAATTTCGTGGTACAGTACACTCACGTTCTTTTCATTGGTCTTCTTAATTTTCTTTAGAAGATCAATTACACTGGCCGTAAACTGCAGATGAAAAAGCTCAAGCTTGTTGACGTCTAATTCGGGGTTGTTTTCAAATAATTGATGAATAACCTGGCTACGAAGGTAAATCTTATAGATAATTTCATCGCTGAAGAATGCAGAATGCAAATGCAGCTTACTGATTATCTTGTTTGAGTCAATTAAAATACCTGCCCGGTTCTCATCCATCCCCCAAAATTAAATCAATTTATATTAGTTACGTTCTTTTTAAGTTCAGTTTCTAAGTTCTGTAACTCGCCATTAAGTGTTTTGCGGTTCTGTGCACCTTCGTCGTGAATACGTTTTACTTCGTTCAACGTTTCAATCAGCGATTGCGTTGTACGTTTCAACGTGTCTATTGATACAACTGTTTTTTCGTTTTCGCGTGCAACATCTATACTGTTTTGTTTCAGCAGCTCGGCGTTTTTCTGTAAAATAGTATTGGTCGTGTCCGAAATCTTTTTCTGCATCTCCACGTTGGCCTTCTGCCTTTGTAAAGCCACAGCAATAGTCAGCTGATTTTTCCAGACAGGGATAGTGGTCGAAATAATCGATTGCGCTTTTTCTGCAATTGAAGTATTGTTATTCTGTACCACGCGGATCTGGGCCAGCGATTGAAGCATAATGAAACGCACTACTTTCATGTCTGCCAGCCTTTTATCCAAACGACCGGCAAAATCGCGCAGATCTGCAATTTCGTAATCATTATAATTTGCAGGAGCCAGTTCCATTTCAGCAAGCTTTTCACTTAATTCCTGATATTTTAACTGACCGGCGATAATCAGATCCTCCATCTGTTTGATATAATTTACATTGCTATCAAACATGGTTTGCAGGGAACTATTGTCCTTTATCGCATTGAGGCGACCAGCTTTAATCTTGTTAGTGATTTTATCGATATTGCTAACAACGGTATCATATTTCTGAAACAGTTTCTTCGCATCAAAAATTAGTTTACTCAAAAACGGAATTTTGGAAAGGAAGTGTTTAAAGCCGCCCTGATTTAACTCGTCAACATCAATATAATTTAATTCAGTGAGCAGGTCGGTAATGAGATTGCCAACTTCGCCCGAATTGTAAGTACGTACGGAAGTTAAAAACTCGTTACTGTACTTTTCCATGGAGTTTTGCACATCTGCTCCATAATTAAGAATAGAATTGACATCTTTTGATTCGAGACTCTGACTTAAGTTCTGATATTTTGAAGCATCTTGTGCAGGAATAGCAGCAAGGTCAACATTTCCTTCTTTGTCAATAGCTTTCGAGGGAAGCTGATCTGTTGCATTTGGAAGTATTTCCATGATCTGTTTTTTAGAGGTTTATATTGCTAACATGTTTTTGTAGAGACAAGTGCTACGGCTGAAATGTCGCGACCTTGTCTCCACAAGAAACATACGTAGAAAACATTAATTCTTACAAATAAGAATTCTTTACGGTATTAATAGATTCTTCCAGTTTCCTATCCTTGGTAGGTTCTCCAACGGCATTAAATTTCCACTCGCCATTTTTCTTATAAAACACCCCCATTACCAAAGCTGTATGCCCGGAAAAAGCAGGATTATGTGCAATTTCGTACTTTGCAAAAACTTCACTTACCCGCTTTGGAGTCCCTTCATAAATACGGATAGAAGCAAATGGAATGGTTCCAAAATCATGTCCGCGGAAACTGTTTAGCACAAAGGCAACGTAAGAAACTGATGAGTTTAATTTGGAAAAATCTACCGTTATAACCTCGTTATCTAAACCATCATTTCCATTTAAATCGCCGGTTAAATCATCACCACTATGTTTTATAGCAGTATCTTTAGAACGAAGACTACCGTAATACACGGTATCGATATGTTTTTTATCTTCCGTAAATAAAGCGCAACTGCCATCTAAATCAACCGCTTCTTTCGTCTTTCCGAAGCCAAACAAACCCTTCTTTTCAATTGCGCCCCAGTTAACTCCTACGCAAACGCTGAGCAACTTGCTTCCGTTTTCTTTTTCGAGGCTTATGCGCTGCCCTTTCTGTAAATTAATAGCCATAATTGTGATTTTTATTAGTTGTATTTGTTTAAGTAATCTTCCAATCCACCTTTCATACCTACGCCAACGGCTTCAAATTTCCATTTGCCATCGCGTCTGTAGATTCGTCCAAATTCGACAGCAGTTTCAATGGAAAAATCTTCCTCCAATTCGTATTTAAGAATTTCTGCATTGGTTGCGCTATCCAAAATACGGATATAAGAATTTCTGATCTGACCGAAGTTTTGTTTGCGGACTTCAGCTTCATGGATAGTTACTACAATGCAGATTTCAGAAACCCGAGCATCAATTTTCGACAAATCAACGTTGATCTTTTCGTCGTCCCCGCTTCCCTCTCCTGTCAGGTTATCGCCTGAATGTTCTACTGCCTGGTCTGGCGATTTCTTATTATTGTAAAACACGAAAAACTCATCAGCAATTAGTTTTTTATTATCGCCCATGATGAATACGGATGCGTCGAGGTCAAAACCTGCTCCTGTTGAAGAGCTGTTTGTATCCCATCCAAGTCCTACCGAAAATTTAGGTGCATCCAATGCCTCCCTTTGTCCTTTTTGAAGATTAATTGCCATTTACTATTAAATTAGCGTTGTTTACAAATAAAAGTTGTTTGATATAATTGATATTCGCCTGGTAATTTTCTATGCGGTGATAGCTGTTACCCAGGGCCATATTGTATAAATTTCGAATAAACGATTCACTCTGGTCTTTAATAAATACCGAAAAAATCTCTACCTCACTGCTCAAAAGGTATTTTACAATTCGTGTGTTGATCTGAAAATCTTCGCTCAGGATAATGTCCTGAAGATCGAAGATTGATTTTACATTATGATAATTCAGCCTGTTCTCAATACTTGGATGAATCTGCTCATTTACCAGTTGAGCAAAGTAAAGCATATAAATATCATTCTGCAGGTTATTTGCTGCAATCATTCGATCAATCATCCGTTCGTGGCTTCCGGTAATGCGTATGTCGTCCAGAAATAGCAAGGTCTTACCAGCCAGGAATACACTATCAATATGGAAAGAATCGTTTGCTATCAGCGCGAGCCTTTGTGTAGCGTCAAGATTTCCATAATCCTCTTTGTATGTGATGGTTCGATGTACTTTTGCTTCCTGAACTACCGGAAAATCGTGATGTGCAAGCCAATGGTTCAGCTCATACACGAAAAACGTTTTCAAAGCATAAGTAGCCGTTGGCACAAATGCGTAAGGACTTGATATAACTACTATTTGCTGGTCTAAAGATTCTTTTGATAAAACATCGCTGATGAAACCTCTCGCAAGGCTCAGTCCGAATTTATGTGCTACGGCACCATCTCCAAACTTAAAACGACTATAGTCGTGGGGACTAAATCCCAGGCTGTTTTCATTTTCAATTTTGTGTAAGGAATAAGTTCTTTTCATTTCATCAATTCTACAATTTTAACATCATTACTGTTAATTAACAAACTATTAATACCTGCGGCTTTGGCTCCGGTGATATCAGCCTCTGGATTGTCTCCCACATGGAGTATATCATTTAATAACAAACTATCTGACCGGTGGACACTTGCTGTTTTTATCATTAATTCGAACAAAGATTTATTCGGTTTTGAAAGCCCGACCTCGTCAGAGTAAATCTGAAAATCAAAAAAACAGGCAAGATCTAACTCTGCAAGGACCTTCCGCAAAGTGCTGCCTTTTATAAAACCCGTATTACTCAAAACACTTATCGAATTATTGCTTTTTTGCTTTAGATGATTTAACACCCCGGATGTTTCAGTGCAATAAACAAAAGGTAGATAATTGAATAAGAGAGCTTCTAATTGAAAGGCAATTTCTTCAATATTGATCTCTTTTAAGGGGATGCTATTCTCATTCACCAGACTTATCACCATCAGATACATTTCTTCAGCATCGATATTTTTACCGGTTCTTTCGTTAATTGCATTACACATCAGGTCAATCTGTCTGATAATATGATTAACATCCTCCCTGCTTTTCTTTTTAAAGTTATAGTGCTGGAAAAAAAAGTTTACACGCTCTTTTTTATATTCGGGGTTAGACCTGATAAGGGTAAGCCACAAATCGAATGAATAATGTTTATAAAGGCTCATAAAAAGATAAGGTTCATTAAAACGCTTAAAGCAAAATGTGCTTTCAAAGCTAACATTCCACTTAAAAAAATCCAAATAACCTCTACTAACAAAGGAGCTGTATAAGTATCATCTATAAAACATCTTTAGAGAAATCACAAACAGGTATCTCTTTTTAACTGGTGGAAGAAGAAAAAGACATTGAGCGACAGGCAAAGTTTTGAATAATCGACAGCAATATGCAAATGTAAGTAAACCCCATTCTCTCCCCTCTGCCTACCCCTGCAACGACTCCATAAACACCTTCGGACTCTTGCCAAATTGCTTTTTAAAACAGCGGCTGAAATAATAAGGATCGCGGAAGCCAACCAGCTCTCCAACTTCTGCAACTGTTGCTGCTGGTTGCTGAATCAGTTCCAGCGCTTTTTTCATTCGATGAAGAGTGATGAATTCTGTTGGTGAATGATTGGTTAGCTTCGAAATTTTCTTTTGCAGCAAACTGGAGCTTACGCACATTTGGTCTACCAGCTGACTTACCCCGAAATCTGCATTAGATATATTTTCTTTTATTATTGAAATGACTTTTTCGAGGAACACTGCATCCTGATTGTTTAGGTCTGCTTCGACCGGAATATCCTCCACTGATGTTGAAAATAGCTTTCTCAGACGTATCCTGCTCTGAATCAAATTTCGAACCTTCAGTTTAAATATATCAATATCAAAAGGCTTACTTATATAATCGTCGGCACCGGCTTCTATTCCCTCAATCTGACTTTCCACATCCGCCCGTGCGGTTAACAAAACCACAGGAATATGTGCAGTTTTAACGTTCTCCTTCAGTTTTTTCAGTAATTCAACACCGGTCATCTCTGGCATAACAACGTCAGACACCACAACATCCGGGGTATATTTAAGAGCAGCCTTGAGTCCTTCTTCTCCGTTCCGGGCCTGACTTACCTTATAATTTGATGATAACTGACGGGTTATAAAACTAAGTAACTCTTCATTGTCCTCTACAATCAAAACATGCTCACGGCCCTTTTCATTGGAGTTCTGATTGTCCGAAGTTTCTTCTTCAACCGCATTGCCAAGCAAATCTGAGACCTGCGCCTTGTCGTAAATAAGATTCTGCACGCCTGAGCTTTCCTCGATTTCGGAAGAATAGACCTGTTTATCTACAGGGATTCTCACAATAAATTCCGAGCCTACCCCGACTTTACTTCTTACTGCGATAATACCTTTATGCAAACGCACCAATTCCTTTACAATAGAAAGTCCCAGCCCGGTTCCCTTGGTGTCTATGTTGGTAATTGATTCCCGATAGAACTGCTTGAAAACCTTGCTTACACTTTCTTCAGGAATTCCTACCCCTGAATCTCTTACTGCAATTTCGAAATATCTGGAGTTACCGAGATATTTACCCAGCACTACTTCCCCATCCTTCTCCGATGTTTCTCCATCAGAAAGCTGAGTATGCACTGCTATCTTCCCTCCTTTGGGAGTATAATTAAACGCGTTGGATATAAGATTGAATACTACTTTCTGAAGTTTCGTTGAATCAACCCAGCCTTCAACAAAGTCTTCGTTATGATCAACAATAAAATCTATTTGCTTTTCTTTTGCCAGCTCTATAAACAGGCCGGCTATTTCATCACTAAGCAGGTTAAGATTTATGCTGTTCACCCTCAAAGGGAAATTCCTGTTCTCCAGGCTACGAAAATCCATCAACTCATTAATAAGATGCAGCAATCTTCCTGCATTCCTTTTCATAACCAGAAGATTCTCTTCGGTCTCCTTTGGCTCGGCTTTTTTAGACAAAAGCTTATTTAAAGGGCCAATAATCAGCGTAAGCGGGGTTCGAAACTCATGGGAGATATTCGTAAAAAACTGAAGTCTGTATTCACTGATGGCCTTAATGCGGCTATTCAGCTTCATCACCTGGTCCCGGCTTTCCTCCAGCTCTTTATTCTGCTGACGGATAACTTCGGTACGTTGCTTCACCAGAATATCCAATTTGCGTTTTTGCAAGCGCAGGCTTCTTGTTCTGTAATAATAAAACCATACCGCAGCGCCAACCAGGGCAAAAACGACGATGAGCTGAAAGGCAGTGGTTTGCCACCAGGGCGGTAAAATTTCGAGCTTTAAAGCTACCTCATCCTTACTCCAAACACCATCATTATTCGAGGCTTTTACACGAAAAACATAATTCCCGGGCTGCAAGCCGGTGTATGATGCCGATGTTTTACTTCCCGAGACATTCCAGTCTTTCTCGAGCCCCTCCAGCTTGTAGGCATACTCATTATTTTCAGGAGAAGTAAAACTTAAGCCTGCAAATTCAAACTCAACGAAAGATTGATTGTGACTTAACGTAATCTCTTTCTCAAAACTGATGCTTTGTTTTAATGGGGAATCTTCAGAATCGATGGATACAGGTTTATTGAAGATCTTCAGATCAGTAAGAACTACCGTTGGAACCAGAGGATTGGGCGTAATGTTATCGGGATGGAAATAGTTAAATCCATTTATGCCCCCAAATAGCATGGCACCTTGTTTGGTTAAAAAACATACGCCCTTTTCAAACTCGTTGCCTTGCAGACCATCGTGAATATTAAAAATATTGATCTTAGCCGATGAAGGAGAAAATTTAACGAGTCCGTTTACCGTACTTAACCATAAATTATCCTTTCCATCGATCAATATCCCGCAAATGATATTGGTAGGAAGCCCATCCTTTGTGGTATATGCCTTAAAACGTTTAGTGCGAACGTTTAGAAAGTTGAGACCGTTATTGGTTGCGATCCATAAATTGCCTCTTCTATCTTTACGGATGGAGTTAACCCGGTCGTTACTCAGACTATTGCTTCCTTCATTTCTTAGATAATGGATAAGCTTCCCGGTTTTCCTGTTATAAAGATGCATTCCGTTGAAGAGCGAGATGAAATACACCTCATCTTTGTTATACTCCAGCATTTCGCGTACAGAAGCCATTGCCATTTCAAAATGGAGACGATTCGTGTTCGGATCAAACGTGTAAAGCGCAGTAGTTGTAGCTACCCATACTTTTCCATACTGATCCCTGTGTACCATTCCTATCCGCCCGCGACTAACAGTGAGATTGGAACCAGGATCATCTTCTACATGCGTGAACGTACCGGAGCTCTTGTGGAAGATAAAAAGTCCGCTGTTATTGGTTCCGATCAGCAGCCTTTCATTGTCCAATCCGGTAAGGCTTAGCACATTGCCATCTGTAAGACCCGAACTTGACTTAGAGTTACTTCGATAATTAACAAATGTCCCCTTGGCTGGATCGAACTTGCTAATTCCGCCTTCATCCCGTGTACCAACCCATATCTGCCCGTCCAGATCCTGATAAAAGCACCTTACATTGCTATTAAACAAGCCATTTGGCTGAAAATTCACTTTATAATGTGTAAAGCCTTTGCGATAAGGGTCGTAATAATTTAATCCTGCATAAGTTCCAACCCAGATATAACCTTTCCTATCCCTGTAAATGGCTGTTATTGCATTGCTGGTGATGCTACCCGGATCTTCGGGGACATTACTGTGTCCTGTTAAAAAATCTACTTTTTGGTTGTGATGATCGAAAGCAAATAAACCTCCTCCATCTTTTGCACCAATCCAAATTTTTCCATTTTCGGCCTCAGCCACACCAGTCACATTATTGGTGAGTAAGGACGCACCTTTCTTGTAGTGATTTAAAAAACTTCCGTCTGGTTTAAGTAAATAAATCCCCTGATCGCCGGTAGAAATCCAGATATTTTTGTGACTGTCTTCATGAATAGCCCTTACATTGATTTTTTTTTCGGGGACAGCACAACGAACATACGAGTTCTTTTGAGGATTATAGAGCCCAAGGTAAATGCTGGTTCCTACCCACACCCGGTGTCTTGAATCTTCAAAAACATCGTTAATTACATCTTTAATTACCTGCCTGCTACTTTTAAAAACCGGTACCGAGTTATTCGATATCTTCTGGTTAAAATAGAACAGGCCGTAACTTGTCCCGATCCATAGATGCTTTCTGCTATCGAGATAAACCTTAAAAATGCTTGTATTAAATATGCCAGTGTCTGCCCGGGCAACCGTAGGAATGTTGTTGTAAAAGCGTTCCTCTTTCCGATTAAAAAAAGATATTCCCTGACGTGTTCCAATCCAGAGGTTTCCATTATCAGGATCGCACGCGATAGAATTAACATAGTTGTCGACCAGTCCCTGCTCTGTTTTGTAAATTTTAAATCTTACACCGTCGTAGCGGGAAATACCGTCCTCCGTACCCACCCAGATAAATCCAAACTTATCCTGAGTAACGCAATTTATTTTGTTCGAGGATAGGCCTTCGTCGCGGGTTAAATGTTTGAAGTAGGGCTTATCAACCTGAGCCAGACACAGGTTCAGACTACAAACAACAAAAACCAGGAAAAAACATAGAAGTAATCGGTTATAATTTCTCATCCCACTAAAGGCCTCGTACAGGACAATGATAAAAATACCATTATTATAATGATTAACGATAATTGTTCTTTTTAATTTTCGGGCTGATTATGATAAAATTGCCTAAGGGCTTCTGTCAGTGCCGGCATTTTTTCGTGGGTTGTTTGTTTTATTAAGGCAGTCAAGAGGCTTCGCGTTCTTTTCAGCCCAGCGCTCAGCCTCGTCGCAACAATGGTTATCTTGAATCGGAAGGTAGAAGCTCTCATTTCCACTTTCGGTGTTTTGAAAAGAATGACTTTGCAAGCTCTGGTGTTTGCAAAATAAAAAAACCTACAACCGACTTAACACACCTAAAAAAGGCCTTTTCAAGACAAATAAAGCACATTTCCGTTTTTGTCCATTCGATATCCGTTTGCGTCCATTCCAAAAAACTGGCAAATCTCGTCCTTTGAATTATAAAATTTATGGAGAAAGCTGGTCTCTGAATTTCTATCCGATTATTCAATTGATTCAGGAACCAGCACCATACGGACAGAGCAAACAACCAATTATTCCAGACTATGAAGCCTCAATTATTAAGACTCTCGAAGGAGCCCACTCAGTCTTTTACCGTAAGACAAGACCTGGTGCCAGACGTAAATAATAAATGGCACTACCATGTAGAAGTCGAACTTCTTCATTTTAAAAAAGGAAAAGGAACTCAGTTTGTAGGCGATAGCATTAAACGCTTTCAATCTGGCGACATCGTGCTTATCGGCTCGGAATTACCTCATATTTCGAGATTTGATGATATCCATTTTGAAAAGAATACGGATCATCCGGTAGATACCCGGGTAGTACATTTCCATCCGAATTTCTGGGGAGATGCCTTTCTGAACCTTCCGGAAAATAAAATTCTGAAAGACGTGCTTGAGAAAGCTAAGAGAGGAATCAAGCTTGGAAGCCAGGCCAGAAAAGTTGTTGCAGAGCTGATGGAAAAAATGCTGCACGTTGAGGGCATGGAACGAATGCTGACGTTGATCCAGGCGCTACACGAAATTGCCAAATCTTCGGGGAACACGGTTCTTTCATCTATCGGTTTTAAAAATGATTACCGCGAGAGCGAGCGAATCAGTGAAATCTATTCGTATACCTTCAAACATTTCAAAAAGAAAATCTCCCTGGAGGAAATCGCGGAAATAGCTAACGTAAGTCCTAATTCTTTCTGTCGCTTTTTTAAGCAGAAAACGGGTAAAACTTTTTCACAGTTCATTTTAGAGCTGAAGGTTGGGCATGCGTGCAAGCTGCTTATTGAAGATAATTTCACCGTTAAACAGATCTGCTATGAAAGTGGCTTTAACAATTTTGCAAGCTTCCATAAGTACTTTAAAATGATCACCGGAAAAAGTCCTTCGGCTTACCAGAAAGAATTCCTGAATAAGAACAAGGTTATTCCAATGTATTACAACGAATTCCCTCAGTATAAAGAGGCTAAATAGTCTAGTTGCAACGCAGGGTCCTCTTTGAGAGGCCCTCAATGCTATTAAGTTAAGGAAATAGCAAGCGAAAAATCCTATAAAGCGTGTTACCCTCTCTGCCTTCGGCATCTAATGAGTTATTAATTGTTTTTGATAGGTCTCATTGAGCTCCTTTCAGTCGGTTCTCCCAGAGGGAGAGAAAGGTCAGCCCACGCCGGACAAATCGCTTAACTTAATAGCATTGGAGAGACCCTGCTAAGACTTAAGGAAGATTTTGATTCACCTTAAGGATAAATTTAGATTTAGGGCATACCCTTAATCACCTTAACCCTTAACCCTTAGCCCTCAATTCAACTTCTTAAAGCGATCCTCTTCGAGAGACTCTGCCAGGACTTAATTCTGTGATCTCTCTTTTAAGCTCCGCTTAAAACCTTTGTGCCCCAAATCCTCTGTGTTCTTTGTGCCTCCTGCATGCTCTCTGTGTTAAAATTAACACGCTCTGGAATCTGTTGTTCCTTTATAGTTAGCTCGTTTATCGAGATTGGGTGAATCGAGCTCAGGTTATTAAAGTAGCACATGCGGCACGCGTCGACAGCAACGAGTTGAGGTTTCGATATTTGACAGGCACACACAATTCCGTTCCTAATACTTATAATTTTTTTTGGGTGCAGATCTTCTGCATTCGAAGAAGTTAGATTTGCCCTACATGCATGTAAGAGTTTCCGAAAATCTTTCAAAGAGTAGGACTAGCAATTACTAATAATAAAAAATGAAAAAGCACTTATTAACTCTCATCCTATTACTTGCAATTGGGACAGGCCTAAAAGCGCAGTACCGCAAATTCAATGTATACTATACCAATACGGTACAAGCCGAAGGTTATGGAGATTCTTCACTTTCCGGGTCCATGTACAGCGTGGAAGCAAATTCTACTTATTCTGAAGTATTGCCTTTAAACACTGTTCATTGCCAATATAGCCGTACAAATGGCGGATATTATTGTAGTACCCAAACGTCAGGAATGTTGGAGATTTATAATCCTATGATATTTACTCCATATAATGACAGTTCAACGAGTGTTTATATGAGGGTAGTAGGGCCTGATGGGTACGACGAAACCTTATTGATGGAGCCTTATCAAGGAGTTGAGTTCCAGATACCCAAAGGTGAATTGGAGAACGACGATATCTATATCTATGTTTTTGATACCTTAAACGAAGAATAGTCGAATCTGGGCGGGGACCACGAAATCTCGCTCTGTCAAGCGTCTTTCGTTAAATAATTTAGTTACAGCGCAGGGTCCGATCCTACTCGGACTTAGAACAAAACAATCGGTTTTGGCAGGGTTTCTCAACGAGGACCCTGCGCTGTTTTCCATTTTACCTCTCAATCTTACCGCAAGCCCCCGCTAAAACGGATTATCTTAAAACAAGTATCTTAATATCCAGAAACCCAGATATCCAGATCATAAACCTGAACTGTGCCATCATCTAAAGTTACCGTACAACGAACAATATAGCCGCCTGGCTTGGAAAAAGTCATATCGATAGCCGTATCCCAGGCTGGCCATATGGTTGCCCCGCCCGGCTCGCCCACTACAGACCATTCGTACGAGGCTGCGTTTGGAATTTCATTAATATAATAACCGTAAGAATCGCCGTTGGTAGATGGACTGTCGCCGCTTGCTTTTACCTGCGCAAAGAGGCCGGAAGTTGTTAATGTCAGAAATAAAACAAATAGTAATTTTTTCATAAGGATAATTTTAAGTTTAATCAGAAAATGTTGTTTTGGATATGTAGAGTTCATTGGCAGATGGCGTAAACAGCAGAAGCTGTCTGTTTTCTGTATTAATATTTCATCTCATGGCTTATAGTTTTTAGGTTATCCTTACTCTATTAAAGATTTTCAGGCTTCTCTTATAGGCCTAAGTTAGTTTTCTGGTAATCGGCTTTTATAACCTCGATTGGCCTTCTGTTAAAGCATTTTATCCTTGGATAGAAAATGAAAAAAGTTAAGGAACCAGGTTACAATTCCTTTTTGCTGCTAAAAAAGTCTTTTTGATAGCTGACAGGGCTCTTACCTGTAATAATTTTGAAGTATTTGTGGAAGCTGGTAAAGTTATTAAACCCACTTTCATAGCAAAGCTGCTTAATACTTAGCTTGTTATCGATCAGCATTTTACAGGCATATCCAACTTTAATCTCGAGTACAAAATGAGAGAACGTTTTACCTGTTCTGGATTTAAAGTATCTGCAAAATGAGTTAGGACTCACACTAGCTATGGCAGCGATCTCTTCTAAATGAATTTTTCTCTTGAAGTTTGTAAGGGTATAATTGTAGATGTCATTTATCCTGTCTTTCTCCGTTTCCTCAAAATCGTGACGGAAGCCAATGGATGATAAACTGGTGATTTGGGTGCAACCTGCAATTTCATTAAGTGCTTGTATCAGGATAATTATGCGCTCATTCCCTTCCGCCTGAAGCATTTTTTCGAGCCTTGAAGCGACATTTTTCTTAGAACTTCCATTGATTTTAATCCCACGTTTTGCCCTTTCCAAAAGAGCTTTGATCATTTTATTCTCCGGCAATTCCAAAAAACCTTCACCCCAGAAATTCTCTGTAAAATGAGCCACCCTCACATCTGCCTGGGCCGTAGAATGACCGGTAAAATACACATCATCAAAACGCCAGAAATGAGGAAGCTGAGTTCCTATAAGCACAACGTCTCCTGATTGAAAACGCTTTATACTATCCCCCACAAATTGGGTTCCTCGTCCTTTATTAAAGTGAATTAACTCTATTTCGGGATGGTAATGCCATTTATTATTGATATAAGGTACTAAGTCCCTACGTACACTAAAAGAATGAGCTGGCGCCTTAGACACCTTCAGTAGCTGAGGTTTCATTCAATTTAATACTTCTAATTGGTTAGATATAAGCAGATTCTGTCCCAAAGAGATCTGGAAGCAGAAACTTAAACTCTGCTGGTTTATTGGTTCAGCGTAAAAATCTTTTCCATCAGCATCCATTTTTCTCCGGGATGAGCGCCAGGCAAAGGTATTTGATATTTCCACATCAACTCCTCCCATTCCTGTACTTTAGGATTTGCCGCATCCATTGCTGCTTTTCTTTCGAAACTAAAGCTTTCATCAACTTCCATAATAAGGAACAGCCTATTTCCGTACCTATAAATTTCCATGCCGGTAATGCCCGCATCTTTTATGCTTAGTATTATTTCAGGCCATACGTTCTTATGCCAGTCAACGTACTCCTTAATCAGCGCTTCGTCTTCCTGCAAATCGAGGGTAAAAACATGTCTTTTCATGAGAATATTGGATTTAAGATGTACACAAAAAGAGCGGCCTGTTAAACAACAGTATATTTAACGGCCGCTCATATACTGATGATTAATGTGATACAGCAACAGCTTCAAATGCTGCCTTTACCTTCGTTTGATATAAGGCAAAGAACAGGATCACTACAAAGCAAATAACAGGAACAGCATAAGCCAGCTGGATATTTCCGCCGTTAGCATCAGATACACGCCCCATGATCACCGGAAGGATCGCTCCCCCAACAATAGACATAATTATTAATGAAGAGCCTTGTTTTCGTTTAGCTCCCAGCCCCCTGATGCCCAATGAAAATATAGTAGGAAACATAATAGACATAAAGAACAACACGCCCATTAAAGCGTAAATACCCAGGTTGCCGGAAGCTGTAACTGCAAGAGCCAGCAGAAGAATATTTACAGAACTATAGATAGCTAGCAGTACATGCGGTGCAACAAATCTCATTAGAAAAGTTCCAACAAAGCGACCGATCATGAAGCCGAACAGAGCGCCTGATAATAAATAAGCAGCTGCCTTTTCTTCAATTCCTGCTACAAAATGCGAATAGCGGATAAAGAAACTTGCGATACCAACCTGAGCCCCTACGTAAAAGAATTGAGCTAAAACACCGAACAGAAGATTCTTCTCTGAAAAGATGGATCCAGCATCGATTTTCTTACTCTCTTCCTCTTCGTTAATTTCCGGAAGCTTTGTTTTCCATAACAATAAGGCGACTAACAACACTACCAAACCAATTACAAGGTACGGTGGCTGCACGGCCGAGGCCTCTTTATCGAGATAATTACTAAAGTGCTGTGGAGACATGCCTGCTTTTTCTGCGTCGCTTAGTGTTTTCCCCGAAAGGATGATTCCTCCGCCTATCAAAGGGGCTAAAGTTGCCGCCAAACCGTTAAAAGATTGGGCAAAATTAAGTCGCTGAGTAGCCGCTTCCGGATCACCTAGTTCATTAACATAAGGATTTGCCGCTGTTTCCAGGAAGGTTAAACCACTGGCAATAACAAAGAGGGCAAAGAGGAAAAAATTAAAATTCCGAAGGGAGGCTGCCGGATAAAAGAGGAAAGCACCGGCAGCGAAGAGTATAAGTCCGAAGATTATTCCGCCCTTATAGCCAAACTTTTTCATGAAGTATCCGGCTGGAAGCGCCATCACAAAATAAGCAACAAAGAAGGACGAGTCAATGAGCGATGACTGCAAATCGCTCAACTGACAAGCCTTCTTTAGGTGAGGAATTAAAATGGGATTTAAATTATGTGCAAATCCCCACAGAAAAAAAAGGATTGTTACCAGTATGAGGGGGAAAAGATATTGATGCTTTTTAGACATAGTTTTGAGCTTAGTTAGTTGCTGTTATTTCAATTACTGAACTGGTTAAAGCCGCTACTTTTCCGGCTGAAAGATTAAGACCGACCTTCATCAGGAAATCTCCACTAAGCACTTTTCCATTTTCAGGAATGCTTGACTTAGCATCAGTCATCATATTGATTTCTTCGATTTTATAATTTTTATCGGGATCCAGACCATCCAGTTTAACTTTAGCCAGGTATTCTTTCCGGCGATAATTGAGAATGTAGTTGAAGAGAACCGCTTTGCTCTTATTCTTATTAGCATACATCAACACTGCGCGTGGTTCTTCATAGGGAGAAACCAGGCGATACAGGTCTCCAAACCAAATGACGTCGCTTATTCTTTTATAGGTTTTCACAGCTGAGTTACTAAACCTGATTTCATCCTCCGTCATGTTCTTTACACGAATATCGTAACCCATTTTACCCATCATAGCTACATCGGTTCTAAACTTGATGGATTGTTTACCCATTGAGGTTACATGACTCGAAACGCTGAGCGAAGGAAAAAAATTGAGGTATCCCCACTGGATAAATACACGTTCAAATCCATCTGTATTATCACTTGGCCAGAATTCGGTAAAGTACTTTAAGGCTCCGTAATCTGTTCTTCCGCCGCCCCCGGCGCAAAGCATTATCGGTAAGTGAGGATATTTATTTCTTAAACGAGCCATGACGTTATACAGGCTTTTTGTGTAATCGACATACAGATTTGATTGCTTGCCTTTGAGATAAGGGGAATACGAGTTGGTCATCATCCGGTTGCAATCCCATTTAATGAAGGCAACGCCGGGATTTTTCATTAACAGCTCATCAACCACGTTGTACACAAAGTCCTGAACCTTTGGATTGATTAAATCGAGTACAAGCTGGTTACGGGAAAGGCTTTCCTCTCGGTTTGGAAGCTTTAATACCCAATCGGGATGTTTCTCATACAACTCGCTCTTGGGACTGATCATTTCGGGCTCCAGCCAGATCCCGAATTTCAGATCCTTTGTATCCGCCTGTTTTACCAGGTAACCGATACCTCCGGGAAGCTTCTTTTTGTCTTCCTGCCAATCGCCCAGAGCTGTTTTATCTGCATCTCTTGGATACTTATTTCCGAACCAGCCGTCATCCAGTAAAAACAGATCGACACCGAGTTTCTTTGCCCCGTCGAAAAGCTCCACCAGCAAATCCTGGTTAAAATCCATGTGGGTAGCTTCCCAGTTATTCAACAAAGTCAACCGCGGCTTATTTCCGTCCAGAACGCCATAATTTCTTGCCCAGTCATGTAGATTCCGGCTTGCCTGCCCCTTCCCTTTTTGCGTATAGGTGAAGATAAACTCTGGAGTAGTAAATGTCTTTCCCGCTTCCAGCTTATAATCAGAGGCATAAGGATTAATACCTGAAATTACTCTTAAGCTGTTTTGCTGATCCACTTCGAAAGTATTCTGGAAATTACCAGACCAACCGAGGCTCCCGGCAATCAGCTCTCCCTCTTTTTCTGTGGAAGGCTTATTGAGAGACAAATAAAAAAGTGGGGAACGATACATGTGAGCTCTTGCGCCCAGCTTACTGTCAAGAATCTTTATTCCTGTTGTCAACTGGGTTTCCTTCATTCTCATCTCGGTCATATAATCACCGTCGAAATGCGCAAGCCAGTACTTCGATGCATCGAAATGAAGCATCGCGGAAGCATAATTACTTAAGGTTATCGTACCTTTTTCCTGGTTTTTGATTTCGGCGAAGGACTTGATGATATCCTCATTATTAAACGCAATGTAATGAAGTATAACTTGTATGGCGTATTGAGGGTCCTTTAAGGAAATAATCGTTTCTGTGGTGTTATCATCCCTTTTAGTGGAGGTATGATTAACATATTGCAAAACCAGAGAAGGGTTGCCATCGGCATGAACTATGCGGATAGCAGGTTCAAAAAGATCTTCCATGCCGGCTGCGATATACGCTTCGCGACGGGTAGATTGCATGGCCGCATAGTCGGCACTGCGGTTAAACCGGGAGCCCAGATAACTTTGAAACAGCTTCTGATTCGAACCAATTGTAAACACCAGGGCCGAGTTTTGGGTTTCGATAAGGATTTGCTTATTTGACTGCGCTATTACCTTACCCACTAACGAAACAAGCAGAATTATTATGATGCGTAACTTTAAATAAATCATGATATACTTAAGAACCTAAGGATTTTATGTTTGTAAATGCAATTAAAGTTGAACCATCTGGCTTGCACCTTCCTGAATTGAGTATTTTTTGAGCTTGTTGCCGTTTTTAATCAGGATGCTTAGCTTTTGCTTTCCGGCTCTTTCCACCGTCAGATCAAAGACAGTTCCGAATGCATTGATATTATTGAGTGACATTTTATTCCAGTCTTTGGGTAATCCGGGAGTACAATTAAAGGAACTGAAGCCTGTTGGACGAATACCGAATAGTCCTTCTGTAAAGATGCGACAGTATAAACCGCTTTCAGCAGATAAATGCCTTTGGTTTCCTTCCGGATAGGCTTCAACAGGATATGGGACGTGTTCTCCCAGTAATCTCCGTCTTGAATAATACTTCAGGAAATCCATTGCTTTCTCCGTTTCTCCAGCAGCGAAAACGCCTCTTAATGCATACAAGGTAGAGCGATCCCAAAATGTGGGTTTACCTGCTTCTGTTGCCAGGCCGTCGGCTGTCCATAATCTTGGAGAGAACAGGGCCTTGATTGTACCTTCCTTACGATCGTAAATTCCCATAGTTAAGGGAAGGCAGATCCAGGCTCTTAATACATCATTCGTTTCGTAGTATTTGTAGGTATCAAAACCTTCGACATTAGCTCCGAAATACTTTTCAATATTGGCTCTAAGTGTGGTGGCTTGCTGTTCGTACTTGTCCGTTTGTGCCTTCGACTTATTCAGCAAGCGGCCGAGCATAGCGGCTGAACGCAGGGCATCGTAGTATAAAGTATTGGTAGACAGATTGGCTTTTCCGGCTGGGAATCGATTTTCCAGCTCATCGCTATCTGATGTAACTACACCATCGCTATTTAGCTTTCTGTTGCTGTATTCCAGGCACCATTCAATTAAGGGCCATAATACTTTTGCAGAATCAATGCTTCCATAAGTTAATGCATAACGGGAAGCTCCGTAAGCTATCATGGCCTGATCGCCCCGGTCTCCGGCGCCTTTCCACATGGCATCACCTTCGGCTACTATCGAGCTTGGAATAGGCCTATAATCAGGATTCATGTATCTGGCGAACCAGCGATAAGCATTCATAGCTGACTTATTTCCAACAGGATCGCCTAAGAATGCGAAGAAAGGATTGATGTATTCGGCTTGGTCATTTGCCCAGATGGCAGCATAATAAGCCAGTCCTCCCGGGCCATGCATGTACCCCCCTTTTGTCTTGTAGATACTTTCAGTACCGCGGATCTTGGCAAATGCGAAGGCTGTATTTAATATCTTATCGGGAGTTTCAAGCTGGAGACGATCCATCAGGGAGGCTACCCTTTTTTCGCGTGCTGCCTGCTCTGCATCCGGATCGATAGCAAGAGGCTGGTCGGGCGTATCTGTAGCCAGGTAATAAACGGCGAAAGTGGCGCTTTTACCTGGTTGCAAAAGCTTCGCACCGTCTCCAAGAGAGCCAGCGATTACCGCATGTTGTTTACCTTTGCTTCTTCCGGCATCTGTACGGGCTTCCTTTTTCAGGTATTCCATCACCACATTTACATCCTTATCGCTGATATTGGTAAAAACAAACTTTTCAATAGCCAGAGGTTTATCTACCGAAGGAAAAAAACTTCGTTCTACTTTCACCAAAGCTGGTGTACCTGCCCCGGCGCTAACTTTCATCACGCCTTTATGACTTACTTCCGAAATATTATAGGAAAGATCACCAGAACGACCGCTCTTATTCAAAGAGGTTTTAAGCAAGCGATTGTTAATATAAAAGCGGGGAAGATCACTATCGTTGAACGTGTATGTGATGTGACTTCTGGTATTATCAGGTAATACACGAAATGTTGGAAAAACAAGAGTCCGGGTAATATTCGACCGGCCTTCTGCATCCAATCCATACTCCACCCACATAGAAACTTCCTCACCACTCATTTCAATATGGTCGGTATGCGGCAGGCGGCCATCCACTTTCCATAAAATGCTTCCGTCTTGCTGAATAGCCCAGCGATCCTGCTGTTCGGTTAATTTAACCTGTGCAGAAACTGTATTTAACGAAAAACAAGTAAAGGCAAAAAGAAGCGTTTTTAACCTAAATCCTTTGATCATATAAATTAGAACTTTTAAGTATCCCGACCTTAATTCCATACTTGCACTAACAGGAAGTTCTGTAGCGCAGTGAATAAATATTTGGATGAATTTGATCCGGAACGTTGTGTTTAACTGGCAATGCAAGAGAGCCAAAAATCCTTAGTAATTGCTATAGGGGATTTACCTTCTATTCAGCTAAATTGGCCTGGATGTGCGGAAAAAAGACAGACGGATGCCCAAATAATTGAAAAGGACCTAAAAATAATTTAGATCCTTTTCGGGCAAACATGAACTCTAAGCTGTGATGCGGCACTCAACTAACCGCTTCTTATTTATTCAAGATTAATTGAGCAGCGCTGCTGCCGACCAGAGAATTGGGGCCTGACCATGCAGATCTCCGGTAACACGTTTTCTATCGAAATAGTACTGTTTATCATTCTTCTTGTTCGTTCCTTCACAAACATCTTTTATATCAGAGTTGCTGTCTAAATAAGATACCAATCCCAACCATGCTTTGCGCACTGCGGGTGCGTAAGTTTTTTTGTCCAGCCATCCGTTTTTTACTCCTGTAATCATTGCGAAGGTGAACATTCCGGTTCCGGAACTTTCTTCCCAGGATGCTGGCTCATCTATTAACTGACGCCATAATCCGCTTGGTGCCTGATATTTAAGTAAAGAAGCCATCATGGTTTTATATCCGGCCATAATTCGTTCACGATTGGGATTGTTAGCAGGAAGCGAACTTAACATCTCGGCCATTCCGGCCGCCATCCATCCGTTCCCTCGTCCCCAGAAGAACGGCACATCTGGTGCATGATAAAACAACCCGTTCGGCTTTTGTAAGGAATCGAGATAAACCACCATTTCCTTAGCCGCACGATCGATGTACTTTTCATCTTTGGTAGCACGGTAAGCCTGAGCCTGAACCGCATTAATCATAAACATATCGTCGATCCACATACGGGTTTGCCAGGTTAGCCCCTTTTTGTAGTACTCATAAGATTCGGGCTTTACGCGAGGTCCTTCCGGGGCTCCCCATTGCTTATCGGCAATTCCTTGTCCCATCGAAAGATATTTTTGGTCCTTTGTCTGCATATAAAGCTCCAGAGGAACGGCTCCAAAAACGCTGTGATCAACATGATCCGGCACAGGAACCAATGAAGCTTCTTCTTTAAACAGTGGCTCAAATCGGGCAGCCAGCTTTTGTGTTAGTCCTTTATCTTTCGTTTCCCGGGCAAATTTCAGCGCTCCATACCAGGTGCATATTTCAGGATATGATATACGACTTGGTGGCGTTGGACGATTAAAATTAGTATGAGGGGTTGCGATGAAACGTTCGGCAACACGGATTCCAACTTCTTGGGGAGAGGAACCTTTAGGCCAATTTTTTAAATCGGCAGACTGAGCGAACGTGATATACGGACTGCTCATTAATAAAGCAATAACTATAGAATTAAGTCTTTTCATAAAATTAAAACCAGGCTTATTTGGCTTTGCAATTAATCGAAAATGGAGTAGTAAACAGCCGCTTCTTTTAGCTTCTGATTCAACTATTTTGACATTTTCTATTAAATCATCTCCACCCTGAACTTATAAAAGAGCCAAAATAACAGAGCTGTTTGCCAATGTGCTAAAATAACAGCGCGGTTCATCTCCCTACATTCGAAAATACACGCACAATACATCTGAATGCAGATCGATAGCTGCTTCTTCTGATGCATTCAGCACCAAAAACAAATGATCATGTTGAAAAGAACTTTACTTATCGGGAGTTTATGCCTTAGTTTGGCGTTTAAATCTGCCTGGGAATCAAATCTGGTTACCGTAACACAAAACGGACAATTGAAATACAAGGCTGACGAAAAAGGAAATATCATCCCAGATTTCAGTCGCGTAGGTTATCATCAGGGGGATAAGAAACTTCCGAACGTACGAGTAGTTAGAACAATCAGCGCTACCCCCAATGGCAATAGCGATCAGATTATTCAGCAAGCCATTGATGAAGTAGCAAAAATGCCGTTGGATAAGGATGGCTTTCGAGGAGCAATCCTGCTGAAAAAAGGAACCTACACTATAGCCGGCGCTCTTAAGATCAATCAAAGCGGAATTGTATTACGCGGCGAAGGAGACAATCTTCAGGGTACCAGATTAGTTGCAGTGGGCAAAGATAAAAGGGCACTGATTCAAATTTCGGGTGCGGGAACTTTAACAGAAAGTACTGGAAGCAGGGTAAAAATTACAGATAACTACGTGCCTGTCGGAGCTACGTCTTTTAGAGTATCCTCTGCATCAAAATTTAAGGTTGGAGATGATATTGTGCTGTTAAGACCAGGCACAAACGAGTGGATAAAAGATATTCGGATGGATAAAATCGAGGCTCGTGAGGGCACAAAACAATGGCAAGCCAGCGAATACAATCTTCATTTTGAAAGAAAAATTACAAAGATTGACGGCAACAAGATCACTATCGATAATCCCGTAATGATGCAGATGGAGCAAAAATACGGTAGCGGCGAGATTTATAAATCCAGCTTTAATGGCAGAATATCGGAGGTTGGGATTGAAAATATTCTGTTCGAATCTGAATACGCGAATGATACCGATGAAGATCATAGCTGGATTGCCGTAGAGTTTACTAAAGCAGAGAATAGCTGGGCCAGAAATCTTACATCCAGATACTTTGCCTATGCTTGTGTAAGTCTTAAAGGTGGGACAAAAAACATCACCGTAAAGGATTCGAAATGCTTTGACGCAAAATCGGTTATTACCGGAGGCAGAAGATATTCGTTTAATAATGATGGTCAGCAAAACCTCTTTATGAACCTGGAAACAACTGAAGGTCGGCATGATTTCGTAACCGGAGCCAAAACGCTAGGACCAAATGTGTTCTACAATTGCAAGGCATCAAAAACTCATGCAGATATTGGTCCGCATCATCGCTGGGCTGCAGGAACACTTTACGATAACATTGTAACGGATGGAGAAATTAATGTTCAGGACCGGGGCAACTGGGGCAGCGGACATGGCTGGGCTGGCGTTACGCAGGTTTTATGGAACTGCAAGGTAAAGAGAGCGGCCGTTCAGAGCCCATGGGCGTCGGGGCTAAATTACAGTATTGGCACGCAGGGTGAGAAGTATGACGGTAGGTTTTCGGGCAGACCTGATGGTGTTTGGGAGAATATAAATAAAGAAGGATTGAATCCTGAGTCGTTGTACTTGGCGCAGTTTAAGAGCAGAAGGAAGTAAGTGGTTAATAGCGCAGGGTCCTCTTCGAGAGACCCTGCTAGAACTGTAGAGCATTGTTCATTGAAAAACAACATTTTATCTCAACTTACAAAGGCTGAGCCGTGCTGTCCTCCGCTGGCGGCCTGTCCCGATTTTTCATCGGGGAGGTGCCGAAGGCGGAGGTGGTTAATACGCTTAATTATACATATAGCATATTCCTCCCCCCGTACCCCCTCCAGAGGGGGACACTAAGCGCCAACCGACATATTGCTTTATTTCAGCAAGTTACCTACGAACCGCTCCTTAGGTTAACGGCTATGTCCTTGAGGAGAGTCCGCCCGGACGGTACGGACGGGGAATAGGGTGAGGTGATAATAAGCATAGTCTTATACCCTCTCTGCCTTCGGCATCTCTCCCAGAGGGCGAGAAAAGCCCCACACGCACTACAAACTGCATATTTATAGTTTTATACAACCTGCCCGTTAAAGCGCCTGGCTCTGTGATCTCTTTTTAAGCTTAGCTTAAACCCTTTGTGTCAGAAATTCTCTGTGCCCTTTGCGCCTCCTCCGTGCTCTCTGTGTTAAAGTTAACACGCCCTGAAATCTGTTGTTCCTTTATTGTTAGCTCGTCGGCGGGATTGGGGAATCAAACTCAGGTTAAAGCGTTAATCCAGCTCCCCAGTCGTCATCTTTCCCGCCGGATTCTGTGTATTCGGCTCCAGTTTTCCAAGTACCTCCAGTTTAATTACCGAAGCTACTTTATCGGGAGCCTGAGCCGGAAGTTCTATCGTTACTCCATTTGTACCTGTGTTCGTTTTTAACGACTTCCCTCCTGCAAGCAATGAGGCCGAACTTATTTTGTTTGTAAGCCCATGAACCACCAATTCTCCATTTGCCGGCCAATCGAAAACTGAAAGATATAGTGTAGTTCCATTTTTTGAAGGCTTGCTGGTAATACGCCCCCAGGTAACGACTTCCAAAGGATTTGCTTTAGTCGCATAGATCGCTTCGCTGTTCACTTTCATCCATTCGCCCATTACTTTCAGGCGGTCAATACTTTCCTGCGGGAATGATCCATCGGGTTTAGGACCAACATTTAACAAGTAGTTTCCACCCTTAGAAGCGATATCTACCAGATTACGAATAAGAGTTTCAGAAGGCTTCCATTTATTGTCTGATTTACGATATCCCCAGGTTCCGTTCATGGTCATGCAGGTTTCCCAGTCTTTACCGTCAAGTTCGCTGGCATTAGGAATTTTTTGCTCGGGAGTTTTTGTGTCACCAGGAAAATTTGGGCGCTTTAAACGATCATTGGTAATAATATTGGGCTGATACTTTTTAATCACATCCTGCAGTTTTTGCGCGGCTTCGTCTGTCATATTTGTAGGCGTATCCCACCATAAAACTGAAATATCGCCATATTCTGTCATTAACTCTTTAACCTGTGGAACAGCCACTTTATCGATATATTCATCGAAAGAGCGTGTTTCCTACGCAGGGTCCCAGTGCCCTTTATGCTCTTTCGTATAATTATCAATTTTCGTACTATCGGGATTTGCCCAACCTTCACGCATTTCCTTACGTGCCGCAGATCCACCCGGATTTCCCCAGTCCTGGGCCTGGGAGTAATAGAAGCCTAGCTTTACACCATATTTTTTGCAGGCGGCGGCTAAAGGTTTCAGCAGATCCTTTCTGTAAGGAGATGCATCCATAATATCCCAATCGCTGGCTTTAGAATCGAATAAGGCAAAACCATCGTGATGTTTAGCTGTGATGATGAGGTATTTCATTCCCGCATCCTTTGCAGTTTTCACCCAGGCATCAGCATCGAACTTTACCGGATTAAATTGTTTGGCAACTGCTTTGTATTCTCCTACAGGAATTTTCATCCGGTTAAATATCCATTCGGCACCTCCACGGGCTTGCTGATGTCCATTGTATTCACCTGCTAACTGGGCGTAAACGCCGAAGTGAATAAACATTCCGAACCGGGCTTCCTGCCACCATTTCATTCGTTCGTTTTTTGACAGGGTTTGCTGGGCATTAACGCCGTTCATAAAAATGCTGCTCGTCAGCAGCATTAGAAGCATTTTTTTTATCATGGTTTCTAAGTGATTATGTTTTAATTATTGCTTGTGTGATTGGAGAGGATTGAACCACTGGGACAGAGAAGTATGGCAACGCACTTTGTCATCTCGAGTGGAACAAATGAAGAACAAAAATATAGTGATGACAATGGGCGTAAAGCGGGCTATAAAACTTTGTCATCCCGACCTAAGGAGGGATCTTAAAGCGCTTTATATGCAAACTTTCTAGGATCTCTCCTTCGTCGAGATGACAAAACGCCTATTTTCAATCGGCTTAAAATAAAGAAGTTATAATTTTGTCATGATAACGAAGGAGAGATCCCACAAAGCCTATATTTTCAAATCCAGCCACCCTGGGCCAATCTTTTCTGCTTTCCAAAACGGAGTTTGTTTCTTCCCTCCAACCACATACAATCCATTGCTGTCCTTTTTAATCTGAGGATCTTTTACAGTAAACCCTTCCGGAAGCTTAGCTGAAGCCGGAATATCCCAAACAGTATTATTGCTGAAACTGATCTTCACCTTATCATCATACCATTTCAGAGGTTCCTCTTTCGTAACGATGGTATTGTTAGCAAAAACCGTGTTCAAAGCAGGTAAATAACGTTCGGGGTTATAGCCTGCTCCTATCGCAAAAGATTCCTTGCAATTGATAATGGTGTTATCGGTGATTGAAGCATTTTTAACCTGCCAGTGACTAGTCAACACCGGGTTAGGAAGACCAGCCATAATGGAAAGGGCAGCACTAACACTGGTGCCTGTCAATTCCTGCATGTGATTGTGGTGTACTTTATGATCTTCACCGATGATGCGAATGCCACCAGTTCCGGGCTTGTTATTACCAATAAAGTAATTGCCATAAACTTCCGTACCATTTCCGTGCCTTAGCGTAAGCGTGGCTTTGCACTCATAAAACAGGTTGTTACGAAGAGTATTCTTGCAGGATTTATTGGAGATTGCTTCCAGCTCGCCATCGCAATGCTCGAAGATGTTATTCTCTACCGTGGTAAAAGAATCATGGAACGACCATGTACTTGTACCTATTCGGATGGTTTCTCCTCCATTTCTACCCAACTCTGGTCGCGGACCGAAATAGTTATGATCAATTCTGTGGTAATTCGGTTTTTCGGATAACCACACAACTAATGTAACACCCTGGTGAGTTTTGCCCTTGAAATAACAATGATCTACACGATTGCGAGTCCCGTTTAACGACACCCATCTGTAATCCACCTTGCCATCGGGGTTACTAAAATCAATAATGGCCGAATTTGTAAGGCGACAGTTTGCCGATTGCCCGGAAAAAAGCACAACATCTTCTTTTTGAGAATACCCATCCTGAAACAATAAACCATCGGCCTGAAGCCATTCTCCAACAATTTTTAAATTTGACATGCCAGAAAGCTTCATTTTGCCTGGCTTTTCGGTTGTTAACACGATGGGCTTTTGTTCCGTTCCTTTGCCTTGAAAAACCAGCCGCTGATCTTTCCAGTCGTCACCTGTTAAAATCACTTTATCACCCGGTTGCAGCTGCAAAGTGGATAATTCATTGGCTGATTTAATCTTAAAATCTTTTGCCTCAAGATTCGAAACTAAAGACGCAACAAACGTGCTTATCAATAAAAACGCTCTCATAAATCAAATTATAATTTTACCACAGGGTTGTTCTCCTCAAGATTTTTCCTGCGCACCAAAGCTTCCAAATAGTAGTAATCCGCATAAGACAGAGGCACATCTACCTCACTGTTTGAAGGTTTTGAACCAGTGCTGTGAAGAAGTATAAAACCTTTGGCCTCACCTTTTGGCGCAACATACCTGGTACTCAAACTGTTCATCATTTTATCAGCAGCCTTTCGGAACGTTTCGCCATTTTTACTGTAGGTACTCAATTCATAAAGCCCTGATGCAATAACGGCAGCGGCAGAAACATCACGAGGTTCATTCGGAATACCTGGAGCATCAAAATCATAATAAGGAACCAGATCCTCCGGCATATTCTTATTCTTCAAAATGAAGTTGGCAACGTTCTCTGCCTGTTGCAGGTAGGCTGGATTCTTTGTTTCGCGATAACACATGGTATAACCGTAAACGGCCCAGCCCTGTCCGCGAGACCATGATGATTCATGACTGTATCCCTGGTGCGTGTTTTTCTTTAATACAGCCCCTGTTTTCGGATCGTAATCGATCACATGATAAGAGCTATAATCGGGACGGAAGTGATTTTTCATTGTTGTATTAGCGTGGGAAGCTGCAATTTTATAAAATGACGAATCTCCGGTCAGCTTTGTTGCCTCAAATAATAGCTCCAGGTTCATCATGTTATCAATAATAACCGGGTTTACCCATTTGTCGCGACTATGATCCCAGGAAAGAATTACTCCTGTTTTTGGATTAAAACGAGTGGCAAGCGTTTTCGCAGATTGAATAACAACGTTTCTATAATGAGGATCGTTGGTTAAGCGCAGGCCAGTACCTACGCTGCAATAAACTTTGAAACCCATATCGTGAGTAGTACCATTCAGTTGCTCTTTTTCAATCCCGGCTGTAAACTTTTTGGCTTGCGATTGCCAATTGGCGTCTCCGGTATATTCATACAAGAACCATAAAACTCCTGGAAAGAAACCACTGGTCCAGTCGCGGGAAGCAACGAGCTTCAGCTCTCCTTTGTCGAGAGTTCGTGGCGATATTAATTCAGACTTAACAGGATTCTTAGCTTTTTCAATTTCCTGAAGCATTAATTCGGTCTGCTTTTCAGCATGATCAAAAGCTTTCTTAATATTTACCTTTTGAGCAAATACGGCGGTTTGCAGCAAGGCCGTTGCAATTAAAGTACACGTATATTTTAGTTTCATTCGTTTAATTATTTCTATGGTGATACTTGTGTCATTCACACTTTCGCAGGTTAACCTGTTTTGTC
>Ga0307408_100000364_pt1 | contig 41737 bp, 27 predicted proteins | sample 322Cmetagenome_FD_202116 | JGI IMG/M metagenome (GOLD analysis project Ga0307408, IMG submission 202116) | Maize rhizosphere microbial communities from greenhouse at UC Davis, California, United States - 322HYB-C-3 | ecosystem: Host-associated > Plants > Roots > Rhizosphere > Soil | place... | reverse complement strand
GCTGTTGCGGTCCGGTGCAAACGGGCTGGGTGGCGCCGCAGGATGGCTTGCTGGCACTGGACCGCAACAGCGACGGCGCCATCAATGATGGCGGTGAACTGTTCGGCAACAACACCACCCTGGCTGACGGCAGCAAGGCCGTCGATGGCTACCAGGCGCTGGCGGAACTGGACAGCAACAAGGATGGCGTCATCGACAGCGGCGACGAAGCGTATGGCCGCTTGCGCGTGTGGATCGATGCCAACAGCGATGGCGTCAGCGCGGCAGGCGAACTGCATACCCTGCAGAATCTGGAAATCGCGTCGCTGTCCATCGCGGCGCAAACGGACGGCCGCCTCGATGCCGGCAACACGGTGGCGTTGACTTCCTCGTACACGAAGACAGACGGCAGCACCGGTGAAACCGCCGACGTATGGTTCCGCACTTCGGCCTCGCCGATGTCGGCGCAGGTGTCCGGCATGTCGCACGCCCTGTCGAGCTACCGGATGGCGAAAGACACGGCCCCGGCCGCGCCCAAGCTGACGATGGACCAGACTGGCAACGATACGATGCCGGCCGTACAGCAAATGGCCGACGCGATGCGCGACTTCCAGACCCATGCGCCACTGTTGTCGACGGCGCCGGTGGACCGTCCGGACAGCATGCAAACCTTGAAGCAAAGCCATACCGGCTGGCTGGCTCTGCCGAACAAGTAAGCAGGCCGATCAGCAGCCGCATCAAAACGGCGCCGTTTCGCTTCCGCGAACGGCGCCGTTCTTTTTGCGCCCCCGCCACAGAGTGTGCCGTCATAGGGAAAAGTCGCAAGAAAGCCCCCCACAACCCCTTTGTTTCTGGTTTAGAATAGCCCTCGCCAGCCGGTAACAGGCTGGCAGGAGAAGCGCCGCCTACTTGCGTATTCCGCTGCCAAATCACAAAACAAAAGGGAGCAACATGAAAGCAGTCATTCTTGCTGGCGGACTGGGTACACGGCTAAGCGAAGAGACCACTGTCAAACCCAAGCCGATGGTCGAGATCGGTGGCAAGCCCATTTTGTGGCACATCCTGAAAACCTACTCGTCGCACGGCATCAACGATTTCGTGATCTGCTGTGGCTACAAGGGTTACGTGATCAAGGAATTCTTCGCCAACTATTTCCTGCATACGTCCGACGTCACGTTCGACATGCAAAACAACACCATGCAAGTGCATGAGCGCCATGCGGAACCATGGAAAGTCACGCTGGTCGATACCGGCGACACCACGCAGACCGGCGGCCGCCTGAAACGGGTGCGCCAATATGTGGAAAACGATGACGCGTTCTGCTTCACTTACGGCGACGGCGTGTCCGACATCGACGTGACCGCGTCGATCGCGTTCCATCGGGCGCATGGCAAGCTGGCCACCATGACGGCGGTGCAGCCGCCAGGCCGCTTCGGCGCGCTGGACCTCGATGGCGACGCCATCACGGCCTTCAAGGAAAAGCCGCAGGGCGACGGCAACTGGATCAATGGCGGCTACTTTGTGCTGTCGCCGAAAGTCATTGATTACATCACCGATGACGGCACCTACTGGGAACGCGATCCGCTGGAAAAACTGGCGGTCGACAAACAATTGAACGCCTACCCGCACAGCGGCTTCTGGCAACCGATGGATACCTTGCGCGACAAAGTCGCCCTGGAAGAATTATGGCAAAGCGGTCATGCCCCGTGGAAGCGCTGGGCATGAAGCCATCGTTCTGGCAAGGCAAACGCGTATTTCTCACTGGTCACACGGGTTTTAAAGGCAGCTGGCTCAGCCTGTGGTTGCAGCAACTGGGTGCGCAGGTGCACGGCTTTGCCCTGCCCCCACCTGGCCAATTCAGCCAGCCCAGCCTGTTCGATACGGCCCGGGTGGCGCAAGGCATGCAGTCGACCCTGGGCGATATCCGCGACGCGCAAGCGGTGTGCGGCGCCATGCAGGCGGCGCAGCCCGATATCGTGATCCACATGGCAGCGCAGGCGCTGGTGCGTTATTCCTATGCGCACCCGGTGGAAACCTATGCCACCAACGTCATGGGCCTGGTGCATGTGCTGGAAGCCGTGCGCGCCACGCCGGGCATCAAGGCGGTGGTGAATGTCACCAGCGACAAATGCTATGAAAACAAGGAATGGCCGTGGGGTTACCGTGAAAACGAACCCATGGGCGGCTATGACCCCTACAGCAACAGCAAGGGGTGCGCGGAACTGATCACCAGCGCCTACCGCAACTCATATTTCAATCCGGCACAGTATGCCGGGCACGGCATTGCGCTGGGCTCCGGCCGCGCCGGCAACGTGATCGGCGGCGGCGACTGGGCGGAAGACCGCCTGATTCCCGACATGATTCGCGCCATTGCCGCCGGAAAACCAGTGCAGATCCGCAGCCCGCACGCGATCCGCCCCTGGCAGCACGTGCTGGAACCGCTGTCGGGTTACCTGACCCTGGCCGAACACCTGTACCAGCACGGCCCCGCGTATGCGGAAGGTTTCAACTTCGGCCCGCACGATGCGGATGCGCGTCCGGTCGAATGGATCATTGCGCGCCTGTGCGACAGCTGGGGCGATGGCGCCGCATGGCAATTGGACGCCGCTCCGCAACCACATGAGGCAACCTATCTGAAACTGGATTGCTCGAAGGCGAAAAGCCGGCTGGGCTGGCAACCGCGCTGGAACCTGGCGCACACCATCGACCAGATTGTCGCGTGGCACAAGGCACACGCGGATGGCGCCGACATGCGCGCGCTGACATTGGCGCAGATCACCGCCTATCAAAACACTGACAACACTGAAATCAAGCAAGGCAGCACATCATGAGCCAGACCAAAGAACAATTGCGCGAACAAATCATCAAGCTGGTGGCCGAATATGGCGCGCTGGACAGCCGGCCCAAAGCCTTCGTGCCGGGCGAATCCGTGATCCCGCCGGCCGGCAAGGTGGTGGGCGCGCCGGAAATGGCCATGATGGTCGAAGCATCGCTGGATGCGTGGCTCACCACGGGCCGCTTCAATGACGAATTCGAAGCGAAACTGGCCAAACTGCTGGGCGTGCAATTCCTGATTACCGTCAACTCTGGCTCGTCCGCCAATCTGGTGGCGTTTTCCGCGCTGACGTCGCCGAAACTGGGCGCGCGCGCGATCTTGCCGGGCGATGAAGTGATCGGCGTGGCGGCGGGCTTCCCGACCACCGTCAACCCGATCCTGCAATTCGGCGCCGTGCCCGTGTTTGTCGACGTGGAACTGGGCACGTACAACATAGACGTGACCAAGCTGGAAGCGGCAATCAGCCCGAAAACCAAGGCCATCATGCTGGCCCACACGCTGGGCAACCCGTATAACCTGGACGTCATCACGGCCATCTGCAAGAAATACAACTTGTGGCTGGTGGAAGACTGCTGCGACGCCCTCGGCTCGACCTACCACGGCAGGATGGTGGGCACCTTTGGCGACATCGGCACCATGTCGTTCTACCCGGCACACCATATCACGATGGGCGAAGGCGGCGCGGTCTTCACCAACAATCCGGAATTGAAAGCCATCGCGGAATCGTTCCGCGACTGGGGCCGCGACTGCTATTGCGCACCGGGCAAGGACAATACGTGCGGCAAGCGCTTTTGCTGGAAACTAGGCACCTTGCCGGAAGGCTATGACCACAAATACACCTACTCGCACCTGGGCTACAACCTCAAGATCACGGATATGCAAGCGGCATGCGGCGTGGCGCAAATCGACCGTGCCGCCGGTTTCATCCAGGCCCGCAAGGACAACTTCAAGTTCCTCAAAGAACGGTTGCAAACCTGCACGGAATTCCTGATCTTGCCGGAAGCGACGGAACATTCCGATCCGTCATGGTTCGGCTTCCCGATGACCATCAAGCCGGAATCGAATGTGTCGCGAGTGGACTTGCTGCAATACCTGGACCAGCACAAGATCGGCACCCGTCTGCTGTTCGCCGGCAACCTGACGCGCCAGCCATACATGGTGGGCCGTAACTACCGCGTGTCCGGTGAACTGTCTAATACGGATATCGTCATGAACGATACGTTCTGGATCGGTGTTTACCCAGGATTGACCAAGGAAATGCTGGAATATGCCGCTACCAAGATTGAAGAGTTCTTTGGTGTTGGTTTTTAAGCGTCAAACCAAGAAATAACAGGGGCATCGGCGCATTACTCGGCCAATAAGGATCGCCTCTGCAGCATATAATGGCCTACGCCCCTGCTCTAACAGCAGCATCTCAATCAAGTGATGGAGGAAGTGAAAAATGAACAAACGCGAACGTCAGATGCTGGATATTCTGAAACGTGGCAAAGAGGAGTTCGGCTACCTGGCAGTCAAGGCTGAATTCGAAGCCGAGGGCACCCGTATCGACGAACTGCTGCGCTTGCTGGACATCGCGCGCCACGCAGAATTGAAAGTCGGCCTGAAAGTCGGCGGCTGCGAAGCCGTGCGCGACTTGCTGGAAAGCCGCCAGATCGGCGTCGATTACATCATTGCCCCGATGGTGGAAACGCCGTACGCACTGTCGAAATTCATCGATGCCAAAAACAAGGTGTATTCCGAAGAAGAGCAAGCGGACACCGACTTCCTGTTCAACCTGGAAACCCTGTCCACCTTTGGCCACCTGGAAGACATGGCCAAGGCGGCCGCCGCGAAAAACGGCGTGCGTGGCATCGTGTTCGGCCGCGTCGACTTTTCCCTGTCGCATGGCCTGTCGCGCGACGATATCAATTCCGACCAGGTCACCGACTACATCCTGAAAACCGCCGCCGTATGCAAACAGCACAAGCTGGACCTGGTGGTGGGCGGCGGCGTGTCGATGGATTCGCTGCCGGCGCTGCGCCGCATGGCGGCCGTCCACCTGACCCGCTTCGAAACCCGCAAGGTGATCTTCGACGGCGCCGCGGCCAACGCGCCCAACATGGAGCAAGGCTTGCTGCAAGCGGTGCACTTTGAACTGCTGTGGCTGCAGAACAAGCGTGACTACTACGGCTTCATCGAGCGCGAAGATGCGAAACGTATCGACATGCTGGAAGCACGCTGGAAAGTCTTGAACAAATAAGCATGGTTGACGCAATTGCGGGCGCGCCTGTACGCGCGCTGGTTTTCGGCGCCACCGGCGCCATCGGTTCCGCCATTGCGACCCGGTTTGCGGCGGAAGGCTGGGCGGTGACGGGAGTGTCCCGCAGCGGCGGCCGGGACGCCGCCGACCCGGCCTGGGATGGCATCCGGCCACTGGCGTATGACCCGTTCAACGCCACGCCGGACGCCAACGCCGCCCTCGCGGCCGGCGGTCCCTATCACGCCGTGTGCTGGGCGCAAGGCGCGAACAGCACCGATAGCGTCTACACCGTGGACCTCGACCGGCACCTGGCCCTGTACCAGGCCAATTGCCTGTATATCCTGTCCACCCTGAAATTCCTGCTCGATAACAAGCTGCTGGCGCCGGGTGCGCGGCTGGCTGTCATCAGTTCAATCTGGCAAAACCTGGCGCGCCAGGACAAGCTGTCGTACTGCATGACCAAGGCGGCATTGCAGGGACTGGTGTTGTCGGCCAGTGCCGACCTCGCCAAAGACGGCATGCTGATCAATGCAATCTTGCCCGGCGCGCTCGATACGCCGATGACGCGCAAGAATGTCGCGCCGGCCCAGCTGGAAAAACTCAGCGGCGCCACTTATTTCAATCAACTCCCCGCACTGGAAGACGTGAGCCGCCTGGCCCTCTTCCTGTGCTCGCCGCAAAACACCGGCATTACCGGCCAGTTCATTGCGGCTGACCTGGGCTTCAGCCATGTCCGACTCCTTTAAGATTGCCTCGTCCGCCGGCGAATATGCCGTGCGCATCGGCAGCGCCGACGCCGTCGGCCCCGCCACCATTGTCCTGTGCGACCAGTTCTTTGCCCCCGCCTACCAGGCGCAGGGCTTGAATGTCATCGGCATCGAAGCCACGGAAGCGGCCAAGAGCCTGGACCGCATGGGCGACATCATCATCGCCATGCGCGAATTCGGCGCCAACCGCAAGACCCGGTTGCTGGCGGTCGGTGGCGGCGTGATCCAGGATATCGCCACATTCGTGGCCTCGGTCTACATGCGCGGCCTGGCATGGGATTACCTGCCGACCACGCTGCTGGGCATGGCCGATTCCTGCATTGGCGGCAAGTCGTCGATCAATGTCGGCGCCTACAAGAACCTGGTCGGCAATTTCTATCCGCCGCACACCGTGGTGATCGACATGGCGTTCGCCGCCACGCTCAACACGGAACAACGCGTGGCCGGCCTGTGCGAAGCCGTCAAGATCTGCTTTGCCCATACCGGCGGCGCGTTCGACGATTACCTGGCGATGGACCCGCAGCCGCATGGCACTGCGGAACAGTTGCGCGACGTGGTCCGCCTGTCGCTGCTGACCAAACGCTGGTTCATCGAAATCGATGAACACGACAAGAAGGAACGCTTGCTGTTGAACTATGGCCACACCTTCGGCCATGCGATCGAAAGCGCGTGCGACTTCGTCATTCCGCATGGCATCGCGGTCGGCATCGGCGTGCTGGCCTCGCTGCACTTCGCGCGCCTGAACCAGCACTATGCCGCACCGCCACAGCGCGTGCGGCAGATGGAAAGCTACATGACGCGCCTGCTGGCCAACTTGCCGCAATTGCCGGGCTGGATTCCACGCGTGGCGGTTGGCGACCTGATGCGCCGATTCGAAGCGGACAAGAAGCACAGCGCCAGCCACTACGCGGTCATCGTGCCGGATGCGCAGGGCCAACTGATGCGCATGGAACTGGAAAAGAACGACGCCAGCCGCGCCATGCTGCAACAGGCGTTCGACGCCGCGCTGGCGCAAGCAGCCACCTGCGGCGCCGCCTGACGATGGCGGCGCTGACTCCCCTGCCCCTGTCGGCGGCATTGTCGGACGGCTTGCGCGCCGCGCCGTGGCGCTACGTGGTCACCGGCGCCAATGGCTGGCTGGGCCGTGCCACCTTGGCCGCGCTGTGCGCCGCGCTGGGTGATGCGTTCAGCGAGCGCGTCACGGCGCTGGGTTCGCGTCCCGGCCACATCGACATCGACGGCATCGCCTTGCCGGTCTTGCCGTTGCTGGACTGGACGCCGCCGCCGGGCGAACGCTTGCTGGTCTGCCACTATGCCTTCCTGACCATGGACAAGGTGCAGGGCATGAGCACGGAAGACTATGTGGCGCGCAATGAAGCGATCCGCCATGCCGTGCTGGGCTGGATTGCGTCCGGCGCCGTGCAGGGCGCGCTGGTGCCGTCCTCGGGCGCCGTCTACGATTACCTGCGCGGACTGGACGATCCGGCCCTGGCAGCCGCGCGCAATCCGCACGCCGTGCTGTATGGCCGCCTCAAGCATGAGGACGAACTAGCCTTCCAGGCCGCCTGCGCCGCCCATGGCACACGCGTGGTGATCCCGCGCGTGTTCAACCTGGCGGGGCCCTGCATCAACAAATTCGATGCCTATGCGCTGGCGTCGTTCATCGCCCGCCTGCTGCAGGATGGCGCCATCACCATCCATGCGCGCCGCCCGGTGCTGCGCTCGTATTACTACATCGGCGACTTGCTGGAGCTGAGCCTGGGCCTGCTGTTGCGCACCGATGTGACGGCCGCGCTGTGCTTCGATACCGCGGCCGACGAAACGGTGGAACTCGATGCGCTGGCGCGCCGCGTGGGCGCCGTGCTGGGCCGGAACGCGGCGCCGCAACGGGCGCCGCTCGATCCCGCGCTGGCGGCGGACTGCTATGTCGGCAACCGCACGGCGATTGCCGCACTGGAACGGCAGCTGGGCCTGCAGCCACTCGGCCTGGACCAGCAAATCGACGCCACCGCCCGATTCATTGCGCAGGAGCTGGCGGTGCCGCTGCCTGCGCCCACCCGCTAACGAAGGAAGACAATGAAATACAGCGACCTCATCGCCGAATGGCTCAAGGACATGGGTTATACCCACTGCTTTTATGTAGCAGGCGGCAACATCATGCACATGCTGGCGTCCAGCGCCAAGCACTTCAAAATGGTCAGCGTGATCCATGAAGTGGCGGCCGGCGTCGCCGCTGAATATTTCAACGAATCGTCGGCCGACGGCGCGAAAGCGTTTGCGCTGGTCACGGCCGGCCCCGGCATGACCAACCTGGTGACGGCGCTGGCCGGCGCCTACCTGGAAAGCCGCGAATTGCTGGTGATAGGCGGCCAGGTGAAAACCGCCGACCTCAGCCGTGGCGCCTTGCGCCAGCGCGGCATCCAGGAAATCGACGGTGTTGCCATTGCCAAGCCCGTGTGCAGCGTGTCGGAACTGCTGGAAGCGCCGGTGACGCGGGCGCGCATGGAACAACTGGTGCTGGACGCCAACCATGGCCGCAAGGGCCCGGTCTTCCTGGAACTGCCGCTCGATATTCAGGGCCGCACCGTGGACCGCGCGGAACTGGAACAAGTCACGCCACCGGCGCCGCCAGCGCTGCCGAAGGCCGATGCCGCCGTGATTGCGCGCCTGGCGGAAAAAATCCGCGCGGCGCAGCGCCCGCTGATGCTGCTGGGCGGCGGCGTGTCGCGCGCCACCGCCATCGCGCTGCACGACCAGTTTGAAGCCATGGGCATGCCGATCGCCACCACGTGGAATGGCGCCGACCGCATTGAAGCGGACCACCCGAATTACTTTGGCCGCCCGAACACCTGGGGCCAGCGCTATGCCAACCTGTTGCTGCAGCAAAGCGATTTGCTGCTGGCGTTCGGCACCCGCCTGGGTATGCAGCAAACCGGTTTCAACTGGCAGCAATTCGTGCCCAATGGTGAAGTGGTGCATGTCGATGTCGACCTGACGGAACTGGAAAAGGGCCATCCGGAAGTGGCATGGCCGATCCATGCCGATGTCAACGCGCTGCTGGAGGATTTAAGCACCCATGATCTCGGCGCGCATGACGCATGGCTGGCCTATTGCCGCGAAGTGAAAGCCGCCGTTCCGCTGATCGAGCAAAACACCACGGGCGAGGCCTACATTTCGCCGTACCGCTTCGTTGAACAATTGTCGCGCCGCTGCCGGCCAAGCGACGTGGTGGTGCCATGCAGCAGCGGCGGCGCCTTTACCGTCATGATGCAGACGTTCGCGCAGCAGCGCGGCCAGACCATCGTCACCAATAAAGGCCTGGCGTCGATGGGCTATGGCTTGTCGGGCGCGATCGGCGCCGCGCTGGCGCACCCGGACCGCCGCACCATCCTGGTGGAAGGTGATGGCGGCTTCGCGCAAAACCTGCAGGAAATCGGCACCGCCGCCGTCAACAAGCTGAACTTGAAAATATTTATCTTTGACGACAATGGCTATGCATCGATTCGCATGACGCAGAAGAATTACTTTGGCGGCAGCTATATCGGTTGCGATATCAAGTCCGGACTGGGCTTGCCGGACTGGGAACTGTTGTTCAAGGCATGGGGCGTGCCGGCGCTGCGCATCGGCAAGGACTTCGACAGCCACGACGACTTTGCGCAACTGTTCGACGCCGACGGCCCGGCCGCCTTCATCGTGTCGATCGATCCGGAGCAGAGCTACTTCCCGAAAATCATGAGCCGAGTAACGGCCAGCGGCGCCATGGAATCGAACCCGCTGCACCAGATGTCACCGGCGCTGGAAGACGAACTGCAGCGCGCCACCATGCGCTACCTGGACTGATGTCCCGCACGACCAACTTCATCACCACCGCCACAGAAAAGTAAGGACCCTCCATGAGCCAACCTTCCGCCGCCCAGCACCAACAACAGGAGTTGCTGGCTGCGTTTGCCGCCAATGACCTGGACCGTATCGATGCCGCCGCGCTGACCCTGGCCAGCGGCGGCGCCTTGGGTATCGTCGAACTGTTCGACGTGGCGCAGCGCCTGTCGGGCGCCAGGCATAGCGACAAGGCGCAGGCGCTGTACCGCATGTGGCTGGACAACACGAAATCGCCGCTGGCTTATGCGGCGCACTTCAACCTGGCCGTGCTGCAGGCGGAAAACGATGCCGCCGCGGCGGAAGCGTCGTACCGCGCCGCGCTGGCGCACAATCCGCAGTTCGTCGAAGGCTTGCTGAACCTGGGCACCCTGCTCGAGCGCCTGAAGCGTCCGGAAGAATCGCTGGAACTGTGGCGCCGCGCGGTGGACTTGTCGCCGCCCAACACGCCCCCCACGCGCGCGCTGCGGGTGCAGGCGCTGAACAACCTGGGCCGCTTGCAGGAAATCCTCAAACGCATGCCGGAAGCCGAAGCCGCGCTGGCGGAAAGCCTGCGGCTGGAACCGGAGCAGCGCAACGTCATCACGCACTGGGTGCACTTGCGCCAGAAGCAGTGCAACTGGCCGGTGTTCGACACCCGCATCGGCATTTCCGAGCGCAAGCTGCTGGACGGCACGTCGGCGCTGGCCATGCTGAGCGCATCGCCGGAACCGATCGAACAGGTCGGCGCGTCGCAGCGCTACGTCGAAGAAAAAGTCTTGAAAGGCGTGGCGCCGATGGCCACCGCCGGCTACAAGCACGAGCGCCTGCGCATCGGCTACCTGTCGTCCGACTTTTGCTCGCACGCGGTGTCGATCCTGACCGCCGAACTGTATGGCTTGCACGACCGCAGCAAGTTCGAAGTGTTCGGCTTTTGCTGGAGCCATGAAGACGGCTCGCCGCTGCGCGCCCGTGTGATTGCCGGCATGGACCACCATATCCGCATCGGCGCCCTGTCCGACCTGGAAGCGGCGCAGCTGATCCGCGCGTGCGAAATCGATATCCTGGTCGACCTGCACGGCCTGACCCTGAACGCCCGCCACAACATCCTGTCGCACCGCCCCGCGCCGGTGCAGGTGACGTGGCTGGGTCTGCCAGGCCCGACCGCCCTGCCGGAAATCGATTATGTGATTTCCGACCCGTTCGTGATGCCGCCCGAGCTCGAGCCTTTCTTCACTGAAAAGCCGCTGCACATGCCGCACACGTTCCAGATCAACGACCGCCAGCGCCAGATCGGCGTCAAGCCCACGCGTGCATCATGCGGGCTGCCGGAAGACGCCTATGTGTTCTGCGCCTTCAACAATACGTTCAAGATCATTCCGGAAATATTCGACAGCTGGATGCGCATCATGCGCAACGTGCCGAACTCCATGCTGTGGCTGGTGGCCGACGGCGATATCGTGCGTTCCAACCTGCAGCGCGAAGCCAAGCAACGGGGCGTCGATCCGGACCGCCTGCTGTTTGCCAAGCGCGTGGCGCCGGCCGATTACCTGGCGCGCTTCCAGGTGGCCGACCTGTTCCTCGACACCAACCCGTTTGGTGGCGGCACCACGGCCAGCGACGCGCTGTGGGCCGGCTTGCCGGTGCTGACCTGCGCCGGCAAGACGTTCTCGTCGCGGATGGCGGGCAGCCTGCTGCGCGCGGTCGGTTTGCCGGAACTGGTGACCTTCACCATGGCCGATTACGAAGCCTTGGCCATCAAGCTGGGCAATGACCGCGGCTACACGGCCGAGCTGCACAAAAAGCTCGATGACAACCGCCTGACCACGCCGCTGTTCGACAGCGAGCGCTTCGTGCGCGACCTGGAGCGGCGTTTCCTGGAAATCGCCGCCACGCCGGACCGCACCGCCACGCCCAGCGGCTTGCCGCTGGTGTCGATCCTGATCCCCACGCACAACCGTCCCGACTATGGCGAACTGGCGCTGCAAAGCGCGCTGGCGCAAACGTATCCCAACCTTGAAATCATCGTCAGCGACAACAGCGATGACGAGCTGACGCGCGCCCGCTTCGCGCCATACGTGGCAAAGTATCCGCAAGTACGCTATTACCGCGTACCGGGTTATGGCCCGGCGGAAAACGGCATGAATTGCTTCAAGCATTCACGCGGCGATTACATCAATTACCTGATGGACGACGACCTCTACCATCCGGAAAAAATCATGCGCATGATGTCGTTCATGCTCACCGATGAAAAAATCGGCCTGGTGACATCGTTCCGCCAGTTGATCGATGCCAACGGCAACCACATGGCGCCGATTTCCGGCACGGAACGCTTGTTTGAATCGGAAGCGCGCATCAGCGGCCGCCAGTTTGGTCACTTGCTGCTGACCGGCGGCCGCAATCTGATCGGCGAGCCCACCACCGTGCTGGTCCGCAAGAATGCCCTGGACCGCTACTTCGGCACGTTCTGCGGCCGTCCGTACACCGTGTTGTCGGACGTGGCGACGTGGCTGTCGATCCTGAAAGAGCATGATGCCGTCTACCTGCCGGAAGCGCTCAGCTATTTCCGCCTGCATGGCGGCCAGGATCAGCGCGGCAACGGCCAGGCCATCCGCGCCAACCTGGACTGGCTGCAACTGTATTGCGATGCGCTGGAACACGGCCTGTACTTCGATGACCGCCACACGGCCGAGGAACAATTGTCCAGCAAGCTGACCACGTGCCTGTGGTACCTGGGTACGATGCGCGGAGAAATTCGCGAAGGCAATTTCGATGTACCAGCCATTCAAGCACTGCTGACCCAGGCGACCGGCCTGATGTTGGCAAAACCAAACCGGAACCAGCCATGAAGACCAGACCGTATGTCATCCTGACCCCCAGTTATTGCGTCAGCGCCGGGGTGCGCGTCATGCACCAGTTATGCCATGAACTCAACATGCTGGGCTTTGACGCCTCGATTTTGATCACTTCCAACATCAGCCCCCCTGACACGCCGGTCGTCAATCCCTTGTGGCATACCCCGGTGATCAATAACCTGGCGCGTGAAAATTGGGAAGCCATCAACAACGAAGCCATCTTTATTGCGCCGGATGACCTCGACGGCAATCCGCTCAATTGCAAGCGGCTGGTGTATTACGTGCTGGGCCGCGAAAACGTCGCCCCCAACGACGACCACTACCGCATCTATTACACCCGCGCCTTCCCCATGGATAAAACCAAGGATGTGCGCACGCTGCTGCTGCTGCCGGTGGACCTGAGCCTGTTCAATGCGAATAATGCGCCTGAGCGCCGGCAGGATATGCTGTGGATGGGTAAAAATCCGGAACACTGGCCCAACCGTCCGCCCAATGTGGTGCCGATCACCTATAAATGGCCACCGACCCGCGAAGAACTGGCTGCGCATTTGCGCCAGACACGCTACCTGTACAGCTACGATGCGGTCAGCTGCACCAATACGGAAGCCGTGCTGTGCGGTGCCGTGGTGATCGTCAAGCACATCAGCTACCACAACTGGGAATGGACCAAGGCGGATATGGAATCGACGGAGTTCGGGATTGGCGGCTTTGCCTTTGACGAATCGGAAGCGGAAATCCAGCGCGCCTTCGACACCCGCATTGAACTGGTCCAGAAAGTGCGCGAAACCGTGGCGTCGTTCCGCCCGAAGCTGCTGCAAATTGCCGACGACACGCAGTGGCTGTTCAGGGATTAAGCCGGCGGCACCAACCCGGCTGTTTCCAGCCGGTGGTGTTCAGCCGGTGGCTATGACGCGTTCGCTTGCGCGTACGTCTCCGGGGTCCCGATATCGAGGAACGTGGCGCCGGTTTCATAGGTGTAAATCCGGCCCACCAGCCGGTGCATCACTTCCGTGCTGAAATCCGTCACATGGGGCCAGTCGCTGGCCATCATGGCCAGCAATTCCGCCGACAGCAGGTAAATCGCGCCATTGGCCAGGTTGCCCGGCGGATTGGCGACTTTTTCATGGAATGCCACCACCACGCCGGCGTCGTCCAGTTCGACAATGCCGCAAGTGTGCGGCGTGGCGGTGCGGAACGTCATCATCGTCATCAGGCAGTGCGGCGGGCGGGCCGCATGGGCCTGCAGGAAGGCCCTGAAATCCGCCAGGCAATAATTGTCCGCATGGATCAGCATGGCGTCGCCGCCGGCAAAGAACGGCAGGTTGGCCAGCAAGGTGCCGGCCGTGCCCAGCAATTCTTTTTCTTCCACCAGCCGCACCTGGTCCGCATAGCGGCTGGACGCCGTATAGGCTTCCACCTGCCGCGCCAGGTAATGGGTATTGATGAGAAATGGCCCGACCCCGGCATCCGTCAGCCGTTCAAGCCAGATATCAAGCAATGGCTGGCCCTTGATCGGCACCAGGCATTTCGGGATGGTGTCCGTCAGCGGACGCAAGCGGGTACCGAAGCCGGCCGCCAGCAACAGCGCCCTCATGGCTGCAACTCGCGCAGCAATTCTTCGGCCTGGATCGGCACGTTGCCGACACGGCCCACCTGCACCGCCGCCGCCAGCGCCCCCAGGCACGCCGCTTCCCAGATATCGGCGCCGCTGGCCAGCGCCAGCGCACTGGCGATCAGCAGGCTGTCGCCCGCGCCCGCGACATCGCGCGGCGCCACGTTCAGCGCCCCCACGCGGTCCGTGACCCACTCGGAACCGGGCTGTTTACCCACATGCACCAGCATGCCTTCGCCGCCCATTTTCAACAGCACGTGGCGGGCGTCGGCCATGCCGCGCAACAGTTCGGCCAGCACCACCAGGCCCGCATCCATGTTGCGGGCCCCCAGACGCGCTTCGTGTTCGGTCGGCGTCACCAGGTCCATGCCGCGGAAGCGCGTGATATCGCCCACCTGCGACGACGACTGGCTGTCCGCCGCCAGCAGGATGCCTTTGGCTTTCGCCATGTCCGTGATGCGGTCCACCACCGGCTGCGGCAGCAAGCCATAGTTAAAGTCGGAAAACACCAGCACATCGGCGCCTTCCATGGCTTTTTCCATCAACACCAGCAAGTCTTCCTGCAATTGCGTGGAAATCGCATCCTGCCTCAAATGACTGACGCGCAGCATGCTCTTGCCATGGCAGCGGTAGCGCTGCTTCAGGGTGGTCGGACGGCTGTCATCGGTCAACATGTGCGCGGACACGTTCATGCGCCGCAACTCACCAAGCGCATAGGAACGCACCGCGTCGGCCCCGGTCAGCGACACGAATTCCGCCTGCGCGCCCATGCCCGCCGCGTGCGCCGCCACGATGCCGGCACCGCCCACAAAGCGCGTGGTATCGATCGGGCTGACCACGATGGTCGGATCTTCGCGTGACATGCCGAGCGGCTCGCACGTGATGTATTCATCAATGATCAAATCGCCCACCACGCACACTTTGCGGGCGGCAAATTTGTTGACCAGTTCGCGCAGGCGCGCCAGGCTGATATGGTGGCGGCCCAGGTAATCATGCGGCAGGCCGATCGGACTGAAATTGATCGGTTCGATTTCCTTGTTCAGCAAGTCCGCCGAGGAAAACCAGCTTTCGCCGGAACTGAACAGCAGGCGTCCGCCATAGCTGTCCAGCACCGCCAGCTCGGGATTGTCGGCCGATTCATGTTCCTTGCCCTTGACCACGATATCGGGCTTCAGGCGCGCCACCAGATCGGCCACCGGCTCATCCATGATGAACGCTTCGCTGACCTGGGAAATGCTTTGCACGCTTTCCAGCCGCAGATCGGCGGGCACGTGGGCCGCCTTGCCGGCGATACGGTCCGACGCGACGGCCACCACCAGACGCGTGCCGCATTCGCTGGCAAAGCGCAGCAAACGCAGGTGGCCCGGGTGCAGTACGTTGAAATTTCCTGATACTAAAACTATTTTTTCAGACATATGCTGTTCCTTACGCCATGTCGCGCAGCCAGTCGGCATGCTCCTCAAGGTAGGGGCGGCCGTTACCAGCATAGCGCCGCACCGAGGCCGGATCGGAGGTGTCCTGTTCGGCCACCACACGCGCCATGCGCTGCAGTTCCTCGGGCGACTCGTCGTAAGCCACCAGGAATTCATTGAGCGGCATCCCCATGGCCAATTCCGGCGCCGCATATAAATGGGAGGCAACCATGACGTGGCCCTTGGGCGGATAAGGCGAGCGGACGCCCAGCGAAGAATGCCCTTCTTGTTCATCCTTCGAATGTGCCAGCAACTGAGTCATTTTGAACGTCTTCAGCCCCCCCATCATGATCAGGAACGAGATGCCATTGGTACCGGTAATCACGCGGCCACACAAATGGACAAAGGGAATCACCAGGTCGATCGGCAAATCGACCGGGATGGTGTTGGCGATCGGCATCGTCGCCAGCCCGTTGAAGGGAGTCAGCCCGCCCATATTGGTAAACACGGTAAAGCCGAGCTCCGTCAGCCGTGCCGCCACGGCAGTCCAAAATACGTCCGGCAGTTTCTTGGCGGAGTTATTGATCGGGCACAGCAGCACCGAACGCCCCAGCCGCAAGCCATTCTGACGGCCCAACTGCCATGCCCGCTCTTCGGCATCGGGCACGATACGGGGCGCATCCAGGCGGGAATTCCATGGCAGGCGCAGCACGAAACGCATCATGTCCATTTCGCTGATCCCGCCACGTTCAGGGTAGAGGCCCAGGTATTTGATGCCATCCGAATTACGGAAGCCACGGTCGATCCAACAGGCGCTGATCGGTTGGTCCAGCTCGAAGCGGTCTTGCGGTATGTAGTTGCTGCGCAAGAACGCGCGCATCCATTCATCCTCCATCACCAACACCTTGAGGCAGCGATGGGCGTACATCTTGGCCAGCGCCGCGTGCTTGGGCATGACCACCAGAATCACGCCGTGACCATGATGTTTGGTGAACGCGTCGATCAGGCTGCACACTTCGACCGTCTCGCCGATGGCATAGCCACACATCAAGATCCAGGCCGGCTTGCCGGGGATGCGAATCGAATTTTCCACCATCTGATCGAGCATCGCATGCAATTCGGCCATCGGATTCGGATCGGCCGGCGCAGCCTCATCGACCAGCGCCAATACGGCAGAGTCGTTACTAGACATACACTGTCTCCTCAATAAACTAAGTCAACCGGCAGGCAAGAGAACGCGGGCCTGCGCGAGGATAGAGGAAATGTTTACTTTTCCATACCGGGATCGATCTCAATCAGGGGGCGTCCCACGCGCCGCTGTTCCAGATCGTCCAAGGCTTCGTTGATGCCAGCCAAAGGGTAACGTTTTGTGATCAGGCGCTCCAACGGCAGCTTGCCGGCGCGGTAAAGCGCGGCAAACGCGGGGATATCGCGATCGGGGTCGGAATTGCCGCCCCAGCTACCGCGGATCTGTTTGCCGCAGATCAGTTCATAGGGATCAATGGAAATACGGGTGCCCGCCTCGGGATGCGAGGCGAACACACATTGGCCGCCGCCGCGCCGCACGCTGGCAAAAGCCTGTTCGATGACGCTGGCCTGGCCTGAGGCTTCCACCGCGTAGTCCACGCCTTTGCCGTCGGTGAGGGCACGGATGGCTGCCACCGGGTCCAGGGTGCTGGCGTTGAGTGCGTGGGTCGCACCGAATTCGCGCGCCAGGGCCAGTTTATCCTCCGCCACGTCGACTGCGATCACGGCGGCGCAGTCGAACAGCTTCAGGGCCATCAAGGCACTCATGCCGATACCGCCCAGGCCAAATACGGCAACGGTCGAGCCGGGCGCCGGCTTGACGTCATTGGTGACGATGCCGGCCCCGGTGGGGACGGCACAACCAAACAGCACGGCCAAGTCCAGGGGCACGCCGTCCGGCAGAGGGACCAGACGATTTTCCGCCACTACCGCGTATTCGTTGAACGTGGTCACACCGCCCGCATTGACAGTGCCGCCGAGGCAAGCGCATTGGTAGCGCGCGCCGCCGCCGTCCAGGCCACGCCCCTTGATCCATCCCAGGATCACCAACTGTCCCGGCGCGACCTTGGTGACGCCCGCGCCCACCGCCAGCACTTTGCCGCTGCCTTCGTGGCCCAGCAAATGGGGCAGATAGGCGTCGGCTCCGCGCCGCCCGCGCGCTTCCATCAACTGGCTGTGGCATACGCCGCTGTAGGCCAGTTTGACCAGCACTTGCCCCGGTCCGGGTTCGGGACAAACAATGTCGTCCACCAGGACCAGAGGTTCATTAAGGCCTGCCAGCACGGCCGCCTTCATGGGCGCAAGGCTTACCAAGGCATGTGCTCCTTGCTGCTGATGAAGATGCCGCCCTCCTTGTAGCTGACCGGTATATCGTCGAGGCTCTCGACGCGGGCCCATCCGCGCTTTTGCGCAAACACGTTGATCGAGCTGCCCTTGAAGCGATCGAAGACCACGCGCGCGCTTTCCGGCGTGCCGACTTCGACGAACGCATCGACGGTGGCAAAGGCGTTGTCCTTGAGTGCGTTCAGCAGAACACCCTCGTGGCCTTCCGCATCGATCTTGAAAAGATCCACGCGCGCCGCGATGGCGTTGATGTCCTTGACATCGACGTCGAAATATTCGAGATCACCGTAGGGGTTGGGCTTGGCGCCGGCCAGGTGGCTGCTGGTGGTATTGCCCAGCACGCGACAGAATTGCATGGTGCCATCCTGGCCCGACACGGCGGCCTGATAAGGCGTGCAGTCACGCACCTGGTTCAACTCCAGATTGCGCTGCAGCTTGACAAAGTGCTGCGGATCCGGCTCGTAAGCCTCGGTGGCGATGCCGCATTTGGACAGGACGATCGAGTGCAGGCCCATGTTGGCGCCGATGTCGGCCGCGCGTTTGTAGCGGCTGCGGTTTTTCCAGTAGAAGGCGAACATCAGCAGTTCATCCAGGCCGAACAGGTCGATCGAATCGATCGCGCCCATTTTGTTGTAGGGCAGAATCAGGCTACCCAACTCGGCAAAGGGAATCGCGTGCCCCTCTTCGAATGCCGGCTTGGCCTCGTGGAAGGCTTGCTTGACCAAGCCATCGAGGAAGCCATACAAGGCCGTGCTACGCGCGTGATATTGCGGGGTGCTGGCCAGGACTTGCAACAGCGTGTTGAATTGGTCAAGCAGCATGATCGGTTTCCTTTGGCTGGATCAAACGGGACAACGCGGCGATCTCTTCGGGCGACATGAGCGGCATTTGGTTGTCCAGGGTCGCGCCGGCTTTGAGCACCGGATAGAGTTTTTGGTTCGGGTTGATTTCGACGTTGATGAATTGAGGGCCTGGCTTCGCATAGGCCTCGCGCAGCAGGCGCGCGGTGTCGTCGCTGCGGGCGATCGTCGTCACGGGCAGGCCCATCGCTTGGGCAACGTTGGGGAAGTCGGTCAGGCCCAAACCGGACGCGGGATCGACGCCGACATAGTGCCCATCCATCCAGGTTTCCTGGGTTTGCTTTTGGATGCCGTGGGCGTGGTTGTTGAACAAGACGATTTTCAAGGGGAGCTGGTAGCGCACCACGGTCGCCAATTCTCCCAGGCAGAGCTCCAGGCCGCCATCCCCGATGATGCAGGTGACCGGCGTGTCCGGCGCCGCCCCGGCGCCGCCTATGGCGGCCGGCAAGGCATAGCCCATCGGCGTGAAGTTCCAGGCGGAAATCACACGCTGACGCGACTTCACGCGCAGGTTATTGCAGGTCCACGTCAGGTTGCCGCCGGTGTCGACGAAAATGATTTCGTCCTCGGCCAGCACGTCGGACAGGGTGTGGATGAAATGGTGGGCATCGACAAAGCCGGCGTCGTTCGCCGGCGCAGGCGGAATATCGTTGGGAAGGCGGGCGCGCCATTGGTCGATCGCGTCGAGCCAGGGGCCGATGGCGGGTGTTTCAAAAGAGCCCACCGCGGCCATGGCCGCATCGAGGAAATGACTCATGGAGCAGTGGATGCGTTCGTCGATGTGCAGTCCGTAGCCGTCAAACTTATCGAGTTCGCCGCGGTCGACATCAACCATCACGATCTTGGCGCCCGCGGCGAATTGGTCAAGCAGGGCGCCGGTCAGGTTTTGCGACAGGCGCGTGCCGAGGCAGACCAGCAGGTCAGCGTTCTGCACCACGAAATTGCCGAGGCGTGGGCCATACACGCCGAAGGTGCCGACACGGTGCGGCCAATCGTGCGGCACCAGGTCCAGGCCGGCCCAGGTTTGCAGGATCGGCACCGGAATCTTGGACAGCAGGGCGCGCAGTTCGTCGCCCCTGCGCGGCGTGCTCAAGCCGCCACCCAGCACGATCACGGGGCGCCGGGCCGCGCTGATCTGGCGCAGCAGGCCGGCCACTTGCGCGGCCAGCGCGGGATCAGGCTGGGCCGTCGGTGCGCTGTAGCGCGCCAGGGTCGGCACGTCCACCGTGGAGCGCTGCAAATCGTCGGGCACGTCAATCAGCACCGGACCGGGGCGGCCCTCTTCGGCTTCGGCATAGGCACGGTCCAGCGCGTAGCCGGCATCTTGCGGGTTTTTTAGCTGCTGGCCATATTTGGTGACACTGCTGTAGATCGACAGGGCGTCGGTCTCCTGGAAGCCCACCTGACGCACCTGGCGCGCGCCCTTCAGACGATGGGTCGCAACCTGGCCGGTCAACATCAAGGCCGGCACGGAATCATAGTAGGAACAGCAGGCGCCGGTCAGCAGGTTGGTGGCGCCCGGGCCGCTGGTGACGATGCTCGCGCCGAGCTTGCCGCTGACGCGGTAATAGCCGTCGGCCGCCATGGCCGCCGACTGTTCGTGGGCCACGAAGGTGGTGCGCATGCCGGGGTGCCGCGCAGCCGAATCAAACATATGGATGGCCGCACCACCAGACATCCCGAACACGTGGCGCGTGCCGCGCTCGTGCAGGTAGTCAATCAGGTAATCGCTCAATTTCATGGTGTACTCCATCGTGGGTTAGGACAAGCGGCGCAGCTTGTAGCTATTGGGCTCCCGGCGCAGTCGCTCGATAAAAGCGGGATCGCGCCAAGGGTCATGCACCAGAGAAAAATTGCGTCCGCCGACCGCCTCGCGTGGGGCGGCCAGACACCAATCGACGCATTCGGCCACGGTCTCCAGGCTGGTGGCGCCTTCCGGCGGGGTGTCGACGAATTGACGTGTCGTGTTCCAGTTCTGGCCGGCCGCGGCGCCAGCGGCCAAGGTCTGCTGGTGGATCTTGGTGTTGACCCAGCCGGTACCGATGATCGAGACTTGCAAGTCGGCACATTCCGAATCAAGCAATTCTGTCATCTTGATCAGGGCCAGCTTACCAATGCAGTAGGCCGAGTAATTGTCGAAGGTGCCGTTGGTGCCGCCGCCCGCGAACAGGATGACGCGCGCCATGCCACCTTGCGCGCGCAAGGGATACAGCGCATGCAAGGCGCGCAGTTGGGCGGTGGAATTGGTGATAACGCTCGCTTCCCATGCATCGAAGTCGAGCTCCATGAAAGGTCCGATCGGGTCCAGCAGGCCCACCGCGCTGACCAGGGTGTCCCATGCAAAACCGGCCGCAACCAATTGCCCGGCGAAGCGGCGCACGTCCTCACCGACACTCAGATCCGCCTGCAACATCAGGGCGCCTTCCGCTTCCAGCGCGTCGACCGTCGCGTTACGCGTGCGGTAGCTGCCGGCCACACGCGCATTGCGCGCGAGGTGATGACGCACCAGCGCCGCGCCGATGTCGGCGCCGGCGGCCAGAACGATGAGATTGCGCGGCATGGCGAAGGTCTTCAGAAGGGGCCTGTAAACCAGTCGCCCGGCACATCGTGCAGGTGGTGGCGCTGCCCGGCCAGAACCTCGGGCTGGACCGGGCGGCCCAGCATCTGGCCGACTTTGGCGGCCACGTGTTCAGCGCGCACATGGTAGGCCGCCGTGAGGGCCGGACTGGTCGCCTCGGGATAATCGGGCATCGCCAGGCGCTGGGGGGCGCCGCGCAAGACGTCCCAGCAATCACCGGCGATGCGCGCGGCGATTTCGCCCGAGATCGAGCCGGTGAGGTTGCCGGAGTCGAGCACCAGCAGCCGTCCGGTGCGTTCGACCGAGGCGCGGATGGTGTCCCAATCGATCGGGCGCACCGTGCGCAAGTCGATCAGGTCGCAGTGCACGCCCTGGGTTTCCAGGTGCTTGACCGCATGCAGGGCTTCGATGCTCATGTAGGACATGGCGACGATGGTGATGTCGCTGCCTTCGTGCAGGCGCTTGGCCTTGCCCAGCTCAACGCGATAGTCGCCGTCCGGCACCTCGCCGCGCAGGTTATGCAGCCAGCGGTGTTCGAGGAAGATCACCGGATCGGGATCGAAGATCGACGCCAGCAGCAGGCCCTTGGCGTCTTCCGCCGTGGCCGGCATGACGACTTTCAGGCCGGGGATGTGGGCGAACCAGGCTTGCAGGTTCTGTGAGTGGGTCGGTCCCTGGCCCCAGCCACGCCCGAGGATCATGCGCACCGTCAGTGGCACGCTGCGCCGGCCGCCGAACATGAAGCGCCACTTGGCGGCGTTGTTGACCAACTGGTCCATCGACAGCAAGGCGAAATCCAGGCGCTGGTGGGTCATCACCGGGCGCATGCCATACAGGGCCGCGCCGATGCCGATGCCGGTCATGGCGTTTTCCGAGGTCGGCATGTCGAACACGCGCTCGGCGCCGTACTTGGCCTGCAGGCCAAGGGTGGTGCCGAACACGCCCCTGGGGTCGTCCACGCCGAGGCCGTAGCAGAGCACGGAATCGTCCATGCCCATGGCCACGTCCATGGCATCGTTAATGGCGGCGGCAAAGGTCTTGAGCGTCATTGCGCGGCCTCGTACATGTCTTGGTAGGCTTGCTCCGGCGGCGGGAACGGCGAGGCCAGGGCAAATTCAAAAGCGGCGCTCACTTCGGCGGCTATCTCGTCGTCCATCCGGGCGATGGCGGCGGCGTCGATAACGCCTTGGGCAAGCAGGATTTGTTCGTAGCGCGCGATGGGTTCCCTGGCGCGCCATTCGAGGTACTCGGCCTCGGTGCGGTAGCCGATGTCATTGTCGTAGTTCGGGCCGCAGTGCTCGAGCCAGCGGTAGGTCGACCACTCCATCAGCATGGGGCCGTGGCCGGCACGGATACGCTCGAGGGCCGCGCTGGTGCGCGTGTAGACGGCGCCGGCGTCATTGCCGTCGCCGCTTTCGGTGGTCAAGCCGATGGCGGCCGCCATGGCGGCGATGCTGCGCCCCTCCGGCTGGCGCACGCGCAGGTGGGAGTAAACCGAATATTGGTTGTTTTCGCAGACAAAGAGCACCGGCAAACGCTTGGTCGCGGCGAAATTGGCGGCTTCAAAAAAAGCCCCCGTTTCGACCGCCGCATCGCCGTGGAAGATCACCGCCACCTGCTCGCTGCCCTTGCAGCGCATGCCGTAGGCCAGGCCAACGCCGACCGGAATCGTGCCGCCGACGATGGCGGTACTGCCCATGAAGCCGGCCGCTTCATCGATCAGATGCATGGAACCGCCCTTGCCGCGCGCGCAGCCGGTGCTGCGGCCATAGATTTCGGCCACCATGGCCGCCATGCTGCCGCCCTTGCCCAGGTAGTGGGCATGGGCGCGATGTCCGCTCACGGCGAGGTCGCTCTGGCGCAAGGCCAGGCCGACCGCCGCCGCCACGCCTTCCTGGCCGACCGACAAATGGGTGGGGCAGCGCATCTGGTTTTCCGGATAGCGGCGCGCGATTTCCAGTTCCACGTGGCGAATGCGGCGCATTTGCCACAGCAGACGGTGGGCAGTGTCGGGGCTCATGGAATAAACCAGTAGTAATCGCCGCTGTAGCCGATCTCGGCGAAGAAAGCCTTCCATTCATCGACATGCATGATGGTCTTGGCGGTCAGGTTCCAGGCATACATGCGCTCGCGCTCCTCCTCGCTGCGGTAGGCATCCACGGTGATGAAGGATTTACCGCGCGCCACGCGTTCGATTTCCTGCAGGGCCTTGGCGCAGTCGGCGCGCTCAAGATTATGCACGGTGTTGATCGAGATGACGACGTCAAAGCTCTTGTCGGCAAATGGCAGGCTGCGCGCGTCCGCCACTTGCACATGGGGGCGCATGGATTCCATGGCGTTCTCGATGGCGTATTCGGAAACGTCGATGCCTTTGACGGTGATGCCGGGAATGAGCTCGGCCAGGTCGTGCATCATGAAACCCTTGGCGCAGCCCACGTCCAGGACGCTCGAGGCGCCAGTCAGGCCCCAGTGCTGCTGAAAGGTGGGGATCACCGGCTGCCAAAAGCGGGGGAAATACTTAAAACCGCCATAGCCGGTGCTGCGCTCGCCGTCAAAGAATTCCTTGCCGAACTGGCGCGCAATGGCGCGGTCGGCCTCGCTCTTGCTCTGGCCGCGGCCTTCCACATCGCGTTTGGCCTTGGGATAGTTGACCAGCAGGTCAATTTCCTGACCGATTTCGATTTGTTTTTCCATAGATTTCAAGCCTGCAGGTTCAGGTGCTTCATCCAGCGCACGGTATAGCATTGATCGCTCTCCACCAGCTCGCCGGAACGGAATTTGTTCGTCACGTCGGTGATGGCGTCGAGTACCGAGAATTCCGGCACAAAACCGGTGGCGCGCAATTTGTCGGAATTTTGCCGGTATGAGCGCGGGTCGTTCGAGGCCGAAATCTGGATTTCCGAAGGCACCGTGGCGGCCACCTTTTTCGCGATATCCAGAATGGAGATGTTTTCAAAGCCCGCGTTGTAGCATCCCGAAGGCAAGTCCGGCTTTGCCAGGAAGTGCCGGTACACATTGACCATGTCATTGATGTGAATATTCGGACGTACCTGATCGCCGCCGAAGACGGTCATGACGCCGTTCTTCAGTGCCTGCATGGTCAGCATATTCACGCTGACATCGAGGCGCATGCGCGGCGAAAAACCACACACGGTTGCCGGCCGCACGCAATGAATTTGCATCGCATCGGCATAACTCAACAGCACGCGCTCAGCCACCATCTTGGTCTTGTTATACGCGCTGATCGGCACCAGTTCGAGGTCTTCGGTGACCTGAGGGTCGTCTTTCACGCCGTACACGCTGCCGGAACTGGCAAAGATGAATTGCTTGACACCCGCCCGCACCGCGCGGTCGGCCAATTGCTGGGTGGCCAATACATTCACTTCCCATGACAAGGTGGGATTCATTTCCACGCCGGGATCATTGGCAATATTCGCCAGATGAATCACCACGTCGACATTCTGGAGCGGAATGCGATCCACGTCGCGCGTATCTTGTTTCAAGACCAGCAGATTGGGATGGGCTTGCAGGTGATTGCCAAACCACTGCGTATCGACCACGGTGATGCTATGCCCGTCCTGCAATAATTGCGTGGTTAATACCGTCCCCACGAAGCCGCAGCCACCAGTAATCAGAATATTCATCGTCGTTTTAAGGTTTGTGAATGTAATCGGCGGGTAATGATTTCAAGATGTCCAGATTGGCGTCCACCCATGCCAGTGTTTCTTTGAGTCCGTCTTGCAAAGACGTTTGGTGCGACCAGCCCAATTCTGTGCGGATTTTTTCACTGTCGAGCAGATAGGCTTGGTCCTTGCCCAGGCGCTCATCGGACACTTCCGCCAGATCGGCAAAGGCCGTGCCCGTGAGGTCGCACACCATCTCCACCAGGGCGCGGATGGTGACGGTATGGGGCGTGGAAATGTGGTAGCTGTCGCCCGCCACCCCATCGACCGCGATCCGGCAGGTCGCGTCCGCCACATCGTTCATGTGGATGAAGGAGCGCACCGAGTGTCCGCCGCCATGCAATTGCATTTTTTTCCCGAGGCGCGCGTACAGCATGGCGCGCGGAATGATGCGATACAACTGCTGGCCCGGGCCATAGACATTGGCGGCCCTGGTGAAACAAACGGGGAATTGATAAGCCTTGAAAAAGCTCATCAAATGCAGATCGCAGGCGGCGCGCGAGACGGCATAGGGCGTGCTGGGCGCGAAGTGAAAACTTTCCTTGATCCAGCCGTCGGTGCTGCCATAGGCTTCAGGGGTCGTGACGTGGACGTATTTTTTGATGAACGACAGTTTGCGCAGCTGATCATGCAGCTTGACCTGACCCACCACATTCGTTTGATACCAATGCTCCGGCGTCAGCCAGCTTTGCGCGACCATGCCTTGCGCGGCAAAATTGACGATATATTCGGGCTGCTGCTCTTTGATCAGCCCCATCAACTCGTCTAGCTGGTGGTTGAGATCAATTTGGTGGAATGCGAAACTTCCCGCGCTGGGCTGCCAAGTATAAGGCAGCAAAACATCATGCGGCGGTTGCGAGCGGCTTACGCCCAGCACCTGGTGGCCTGCCGCGAGAAGGTATTTGATGAAATAAGCACCAGAAAATGAATTACTGCCAATGACGAGAAAGCGCTTGCTCATAAATTAGTCCGTTGATCTGCAATTTTCAGGGGAACACCGGCCCGATTGACGAGTCAGGCCCCCATGTTTTCAGAGCGGGAAATTAGCCAACCGGACTTTCGCACAGCCATTGCATGCACATATGGCCGACCACCAGTTGCAGGTCTTCCGCAATTTGCATGTCGTCAATTTCGAAATGAATGGGGTGCTGCGCAAGCGCTTTACACTTCCCGCCAGAAAAGCCCAGCAGGGCAAAAGTGTGCATGCCGATCGCATTGCCCATCTCAAGCGCCTTGACGATATTCGGGGAATTGCCGCTGCCGGACAAGACGATCAGGATATCGCCGCGCGCCGCCTTGACCCTGAGCTGTTCCGCGTAAATCTGATCGTAACCGATATCATTGGCCAGGCAAGTCAGCACTGCCGGGTTGGCGCTCAGCGCCTCGACCTTCATGCCGGCGCCCTGCTTGATGCCCACGCCGTATAACAGGTCGTTTGCCAGATGAATCGCATTGCCGGCGCTGCCGCCGTTGCCGCACAGGTAAACGCAACGTCCCGCCTGCCATGCCTCGCGCAATGCCAGCCCCAAGGTGGGAACAAGCTGCATCGCATCCAAACCCAATGCCCGGGTCAATTTTCCCACATAACTACTTACATGATCATGCATGGTTGAGGATCGTCGTTGAGAACACATTAATCTGAAATCGGTTCAACAATTTGGCGTTGATGGCGAAACGATTGTACCTACATTAGTGGGCAGTGCCAAGTTTCGTCGACGTTCTGCCGAGAGAACGAATATCGTTTCGTTGCGTCCGTCAAACGATTAAATTGGGCGACTTGCAATGGCACTATCGAACATTAGTTTTTTGCATAAAATCGTTTTGAAAGTCACAAGGTATACTGCGGACTTTAATAAATAAATCACTTGTGGGTGCTCCTTATGGAAAAACTCGATTGCGTCGTCATCGGCGCTGGCGTGATAGGCTTGGCGGTGGCGCGCGCGCTGGCCCTGGCGGGACGGCAAGTGGTGGTGCTGGAAGCGGAATCGGCCATTGGCACCGGCACCAGTTCGCGCAACAGCGAAGTGATCCACGCGGGCATTTATTACCCGCGGGATTCGCTGAAAGCGACGTTGTGCGTGCGGGGCCGCGCCGCGCTGTACGCCTATTGCGAACAACGCGCGATCGCGCACCGGCGCTGCGGCAAACTGATCGTGGCGACCGACACCGCGCAACTGGACCAGTTGGCGGCGATCCGCGCCAAAGCCGCCGCCAACGGTGTGCACGACTTGCAATTGCTGAGCCAACAACAGGCGCAGGCGCTGGAACCGCAGGTGCGCGCCAGTGGCGCGCTGCTGTCGCCGTCGACCGGCATCATCGACAGCCACGCCTTCATGCTTTCCTTGCAGGGCGATGCCGAACTGGCCGGCGCCGTGTTCGCGTTCCAGGCGCCGCTGCGGCACTGGCGCGTGACGCAGGGCGGCCTGGAATTGGAAGTGCAAGAAGAGCGCTGGCTGGCCAACACGGTGGTCAATTGCGCCGGCAACGACGCGCCGGGCGTGGCGAAGGCGCTGCAGGGACTGGATGCGCGCCACCAGCCACGCGCCTACTATGCCAAGGGTAACTATTTTTCATGCGCGGTGGCCGCGCCGTTCTCTCGCCTGATTTATCCGGTGCCGGAGCAAGCCGGCCTGGGTGTGCACCTGACGTTGGATATGGCGGGTCGGGCCCGTTTCGGACCCGATGTGGAATGGACCGATACGCCAGACTATACGGTGGACGCCGCGCGGGCCGACGGCTTTTATGCCGAGATCCGCAAATACTGGCCGGACTTGCCGGACCACGCTCTACAACCCGACTACGCGGGGATACGTCCCAAACTGGGCGGGCCGGAAGCGCCGGCGGCGGATTTCCGCATCGACGACGCCTCGGTGCACGGCATTCCCGGGTTGGTCAACCTGTTCGGCATTGAATCGCCCGGCTTGACGTCATCGCTGGCGTTGGCGGAACTGGTCTGCGCGCGCCTCCATGTTTAGACTGGCTTACGGTTCCCGCATCGATTCGTCCAGCGCCTTGGTCAGCGGCCACAGCAAATACGACATCACCGAGCGCTTGCCGACCACGATTTCCGCTGTCACGGTCATGCCCGGCAACAGGCGAGCGGAACCGTCCATCTTGCGCAGCTTGCTGTCGCCCCACTCCACACTCGCCAGGTAATACGCATTGGTGCCTTCCCCAGGGCGCACCTGGTCGCGCTTGAACGCGTCTTCGCTGATGGTGACCAGTTTGCCGTCGAGCATGCCGTGCTTCTGGTACGGGAAGGCATCGAGTTTAATGTGGGTCGGATCGCCTTTTTTGATATTGCCTATGTCAAGCGAATCGACCTGCACTTCCGCTTCCAGTTTCGCGTTCAGCGGCACCAGCGTGAACAAGGCTTCCGTGCCGCGCGCCACGGCGCCGGGCGACGCCCCTTTGCCGATTTCCAGCACCACGGCGTCGGCCGGGGCGGTCAGTTGCACCAGCTTGTTGCGCATGTCCGCCTTCACCAATTGCTCGTTGATGCCGTCGCGGTCGCGGATGGCGCTCAATAAATCCTCCATGGCGCGCTGGCGCCAGTTGCGGCTGAAGGCCGACAGCTCGGCCTGGGCGCCGGCCAGCTCGCGCTGCATTTCCGCATCCTTGTTGCGGCCCATGACCATCGAGCGTTCCACTTCCAGCCGGCGGTCGCGCGCTTCCAGCAATTGCATCTTGGCGCCGAAGTTTTCCGCCACCAGTTTTTCCTGCATGGCTTCGATCTCCGACAGCGATTTATGGCGCTGCGCCAGCACTTGCTGATCGCGCTGGTTGGTTTCCAGCGCCGCCTTCAGGCGCGCCACGTTTTGCTCCATGCGCAGCTTTTGTGCTTCGAAATTGGCCTGGCGCTCGCTGGCCAGTTGCGCCTGCAATTGCTGGTCCGCGTCGCCGGCGCCATGGCGCTCGACCGGCTTGCCGGACAATTCCGCGCGCAAGCTTTCGGTCTGCGTGTCGAGGCTGCGCAAGCGGTTGCGCAGCTGGGTTTCATCGGCTTGCGTGAAGGTCGGGTCCAGCGTGGCCAGCAGATCGCCTTTTTTCACCACTTGCCCCGGCCGCACGGCGATGGTTTTCACGATGGCCGTATCGAGCGGCGACACCACGATGTTCGGTTGCGGATTGACGAGGCGGCCATGAGCCACGACGACTTTTTCCACTTTCGACAAACTGGCCCACAGGATGAACGCGAAGAAGGCGAAGGCCATCACGTGCAGGGTCAGCCGCACATAACGGGGCAGCGGATTGCGCTCGATCGCATCCGCGTCCGGCAGGAATTCGATCTCGGTTTGCTCGCGTGGAGCGCGGGATTTTTTGGGGTCCATAGATTACAAGTGGCTGGTCTGCTGGTTCCACAGATGCTGGTAAGTGTCGCTGGTCTTCAGCAATTCCTGGTGGCGGCCCGAGTCAACCAGGCGACCGCGTTGCATGACGAGGATCGCGTCCGCATTCACCAGCGTGGACAGGCGGTGCGAAATCATCACCACGGTGCGGCCCACGGCGATGCGCGACAGGTTTTTAATAAAGATCGCTTCGCTTTCCGGATCCAGCGCGGACGCCGCTTCGTCGAGGATCAGGATACGGGGCTTGGCCAGCAGCGAGCGCGCGATCGACAGGCGCTGCTTCTGGCCGCCCGACAGGTTGGTGGCGTTTTCTTCCAGCAAGGTGTCGTACCCGTTCGGCAAGCGCTCGATGAATTCATCGGCGCCGGCCGCCGCCGCGGCCTCGGCGATTTCCTCGAAGGTGGCGTCCGGCTTGGTCACGATCAGGTTTTCCCGCACGGTGCCACGGAACAGGAAGTTTTCCTGCAATACCACGCCGATCTGACGGCGCAGGTGCGGCAATTCGATTTCGCGCGCATCGATGCCGTCAAAACGCACGATGCCTTCCTGGACGTTGTACAGCCCCTGGATCACCTTGGTCAGGGTGGTCTTGCCGGAGCCGGAACGGCCGACAATGCCGACCACGGTGCCGGGCTGGATCGTAAAGGTGGTGCGGTCCAGCGCCGTGTTGGGTGAGCCGGGATAGCGGAACGTCACGTCGTCAAAGCGGATTTCGCCGGTCAAGATCGGACGCAGGCCACCGGCGCCGGCGCGCCCTTCCGGTGCGCGGTTCATCACTTCGCCCAGCATTTTCACGGACAGCGCGGTTTCCTGGTATTCATTGACCAGGCCCACCAGCGCGATCAGCGGCTGCGTGACGCGCTGCGACAGCATCTGGAACGCGATCAGCGCACCGACCGACAAGGTGTTGTCGAACACATCCTGCGCGCCCAGCACGATGATCACGATCGGCATCAGTTTGCCGAGGAAGTCCGTGATGGCATTGCCCGTGATGGAAATCTGGCCCACGCGGAAGTGCATGGTGATGGCTTCGGCCGAGCGCTGGTCCCAGCTGCGACGCTGCGCCGGCTCGATCGCCAGCGCTTTCACGGTGCGCATGCCGTGGATGGTTTCCACCAGCATGCCCTGGCGCTGGCCCTCGGCCGCATACAGCGCATTGAGGCGGCGCTGGTAGGCCGGCACCATGGACGCCACGATGGCGGCAATCACGGCGGTAAACGCCAGCACGATCATGGCCAGCTTGACCGAATAGCTGAACAGGATGGGCAGGAAGATGAACAGCGCAATCAAGTCCAGGCCGGTGAAGAACAGGCGGCCGGTCAGGAAGTTGCGGATCTTTTCCAGCTGCTGCATGTGGCGCGTGATCACGCCCGCCGTATGGGTTTCAAAGTAATCGATCGGCAGCGACAGCAAGTGGCCGAATACGCGCCGCGTCAGCCGCATGTCGATCTTGTTCGACGCCGCCAGGGTCAGCATCTGGCGCAGGAAGCCGAAGGTGGCGTCAAACACCAGCGCCAGCGCAATACCGGCCGCCAGCACCCACAGCGTGGTGACGCTCTGGTGCGTCAGCACCTTGTCGATGACGAGCTGGAAAAACACGGGCGACGCCATCGCCAGCAAGTGCATGGCCACGGCGGCAATGAAGATGTCGCGGTAGGCCGCTTTTTGCTTGAGGATTTCCGGGATAAACCAGCGCAAGCCGAATGGCTGGTTGGGGTCGGTCAGTTTGTGCTGGCGCTTGAGGAACAGCACCTCGCCCTGCCAGCGCGCGCAAAAGTCCGCCTGCGGCACCAGCACTATGCCGGCCTGGCTGTTGACCGGATTCAAAACCGCCGCCATGGCGCTGTCGCCGTCGCGCTTGACGCCGACCACGATCACCATGTTGCCGTCCTGCAGGCGCGCCATCAGCGGGAACACGCCGTCCTGCGCCGCCAGGCCTTCCCACGTCAGGTGTCCCGCTTTGGCTTTCAGGCCGATGTCATTGGCGATGCGCAACAGCAAGGTGTCGCGCGGTTCTTCCGCGCCCAGCGCGTATTCGTCGATCAGCCGTTCCGGATTGATCTGCAAGCCATGGTGCTGCGCGATCGCCGTCAGGCATTGGATGGCAGTATGAGGGAATTTATCGTGCATCGATTCGCTTGAGCATGTGGAGAGCGCGAGTTGCATCTTTGCAAGACACAGCCGCCTTTGGATTCTACCCCAGAGAGGTCGGCGCCGGAGCTAAACTTTGGTCTTGATTTAGGTGCGTAACGTTGTACATTGAATTTACAACGGCCCGCATCCGAGGCGGTGATCGCCGCAGTAACTACCGCCGTAACTGCGCTACCCGTGGCGAGTCTGACGGCAACGTCAGACACTGATGTCGGCTGGTGCCGGCATGAGACGGGAAAGTGACGCCTGTCAGAGATGAGTACGGCCTGCAAGGCGGCTCAGGGCAGGAAAAGAACGTGTTCACCTTGGTGCATGTTCTGATAGCAGCATTTTCAAAGCCCGGAACAAAGCGGCAGAACAGGCTGTCCTGCCGCCTTGGGCTTTATAGATGAGCAGAGTTGTCGCTGCGGTGCTTACTTCGGCGCAGCCAGCCAGCCTGATGCCGCATCCCCCTGTAGCACACGCAGCCGCAACGCTTCCGCATCCGCCTGCGCGGCACTTCCCGGCGCCGGCAAGGCCTGCGTATACTCGGCCAGCGCCCGCGCCAGGCTTGCCACGCCTGTGGCCAAGCCCGCTTGCTGCAAATCTTGCGCACGGCCCGCAAACCACACGTCGGCACTGTCGCGCCGGGTGCCGTCTTGCAGCAGGTACGACGCCATCAGGCCAACGATGTTGCCATTGCTCGATGCCAGGGTGGCACGCGCATCGAGCCCGATGCGGGCAATCTTCAGCGACGCCAGCGTATGCAACTCGGACGCCGCGCTGACACCGTCACCGTTGTTGTCCGTCCACACGCGCAACTGTTGCCACGCGCTGTCGGCGGACGTCAATGCACCATCGGCATTGCTGTCCAGGTCCGCCATGGCCTGGTAGCCATTGGCGGCCTGGCCACCATCGTGCAACGGGGTGCTCGCGCCGAACAATTCCGCGCCACTGGTGATGGCGCCATCCGCATCGCGGTCCAGCGCCAGCAAGCCGTCGCGGCCGCCGATCCAGCCGGTCGCCACCTGGTGACCGGTCGCTTGCATATCGAAGCGCACGCCTGCGGCTACACCCACCGTATCGATCCCGTTGCCATCGAGGTCCAGCACCATCGGCGTGTAGAACGGTTGCCGGAACGCGTTGATTTGCTCGTCCGTCAGCGCCAGCACCTGGCGCGGATTGAGTACGCACACTTGGTCCGAACGCATCGCATGGATTTGCAAGGTCGTCAGGCCCTGCATCTGTTCTCCATCCAACAACTTGATATTCGCCAGCGCCAGCGCGGCCAGGTCGCGTGTTTCGATGGCGGCGATCTGGGTGGAACTGAAGCCCGTCAGCGCCACCGAACTCAGCGCGCGGAACTGGGCCGTGGTCATGGCAGCGATCTGGTCTTCCGTCAGCAGGTTCAGGTGGAATGGCGCCAGCTGCGTCAATTCGCTGGTGGCCAGCGCCGCCACATCCTGGGTTTCCAGCGCCGGCAGCGTGCCGGCGACAGCCAGCGCAAACAAGTGCTTGAAACGCAGCGCCTGCGCTTGCGCCGTGCTCAGCGCCTGCACCTGATCGGTATGCAGGCCGGTCCATGCCTGGGCGCTCAGGGCCTGGATTTGCGACGTGGACAGGCCGGCAATCTGGTCCGTTCCCATGGCCGCCAGCTGGGACGCGGTCAGCAAGGCCAGCAATTGTGTGCGCAAGCCCGCCAACGCGGCCGGGCTGAGCGCTCCCAGCGCGTCGCCCGGCAAGGCCTGCCACTGGGCGGTGCTCAACGCGCCCAGCTGCGCCGACTGCAAGGCCGCCACTTCGCGCGTGCCAAAGGCAGTGGCCAGTTGCGCCGTCGTCAGCCCGCGCAATTGCTGGGTCGTCATTTGCGCGATATACCGGGTCGGCAGGGCGCCCCATTGGCTACTCGACAAACCTGCCAGCGCTTTCGGCGCCAAGGCGCGCCAATCCTGGGTTTCCAGCGCGGCCAAAACATCGGTGCCCAGGGCGGCCAGTTGTGAAGCATTCAGCACAGCCGCCTGCGGGGTGGTCAGGGCCGCGATCTGGTCCGGCGTCAGCGCCGCCATCTGCGCAGTTTTCAGCGCACTGACCGCCCCTGTCCGCAGCGCGGCCATCTGTTCGAGCGCCAACGCGGCCAGCGCGGCGGTTGGCAAGGCGCCGGCCTGCATGGAAGTCAACGCGCCCAGTTGTAGTGTCGTGAGCATCGCCGCCTGGTCCGTGGCCAAGCCTGCCAGACTGGTGGTGGACAGCGCGGCGATTTGCGGCCCGGACAGCATGGGCAGCTTCCAGGCCTGCAGTTGCGCCAGTTGCGCCGATTGCAACGCAGCAATGGCGCTGGTCTTCAGGCTGGCCAGCGCAGACACGTCAAATGCATCCAACGCATCGCTGGACAGCGCGGCATATTGCGCGGCACTTAACGCGCCAATCTGCCTCGACGTCAGTCCCCACAGTTGCAGGGTCGATAGCGCACCCAACTGTGTGGTAGACAACGCGGCCATTTGCGCGGTGCTCAAGGCCTGCAACGCATACGCCCCAATCTGCGCCAGTTGCTCCGTCGTCAAGGCGGTAATCGCGTTGCTGCGCAGCGCCGCGATGTCGTCCGTTCCCAGGAACCGCATCACGTCCGTACTCAGCGCGCGCACTTGCTGCGGCGTCAGTACGGCCGCTTGCTGTGACGTCAGCGAGGCGACCTGGTACGGGTCCAATTGCGCCAGCTGCCCGGGCTTCAAGCCCGCCAGCGCGGCTGGCTGGAATGCCCCGAGCCCGCCGCCCATGAGGAAGCCATTCAAGGTGGCAACGGGTAGCGCGCCCAATTGGGCGGACGTCATGGCCGCCAACTGGTTGGAGGTCATCGACCAAACATCCTCACTGTCCAAGCCGGCAATCGCCGCGCTCGGCAGCGCGGCGATCTGTTCCGGCTTCAATGCCATCAGGTGCAAGGCATTCAGCGCCGCCAATTGCGACGACGAGCAGGCCGCCATGGCGGCCGGCTTCAGCGCCGCGATGGCGTCGGTCCACAACACCGCCAGGTCGTCCGCTGGCAAGGCGCCGAGCTGCCGGCTGTTCAGCGCCGCAAGTTGCTGCGTGGACATATGCATGAAATGCATTGGACTGAAGCCATACGCCAATTGCGCGGTAGACAGGGCCGCTATCTGCGCAGGCGTCAACGCGCCAATCAGATCATAGCCCAGCAGGTCAATTTGCGCGCTCGACAAACCCGCGATCACGGACGTGCGCAACGCCGCAATATCGCAGGTTTCAAGGCCGACCAGATTGTCACCCAGCGCGGTCACTTGCAGGCTGTTCAATGCGGCCGCTTGTGCCGTCGTCAGTGCCAGCAATTGGTCGGCGGTCAGCGCCATCATCTGCGCCGTGCTCCAACCGGCCAGCGCAGCCGGTTTCAACGCGGCCAGCACGACCGGGTCCAGCGCCCTCACGGCAGCAGGCGACAAGGCGCCCAATTGCTGCGATGCCAGCGCCGCCACCTGGCGTGTTTGCCATGCTCCGGCCACCTCCATGCCCAGACCCGCCAGGCTGGCCGTGGTCAACGCCAGCACTTGTTCGGGCGTCAGGCCGGCCCATTGTCCGCTACTCAGGGCCGTCAATTGGGCGGAATTCAGTGTGCCGAACATGCCTGGCGTCAAGCCGCCGATGGTTTCCGGCGTCAGGAAGGTCGCCGGGCCGCCAGGCAAGCCGGCGATTTGCTGGCTGGAGAGGGAAGCAATCTGTTTGCTGGACAGCGACGCCAACTGGCTGCTGCCCAGGCCCACCACCAGTTGCGCCGTATTCAGCGCCACGATTTGCTGCGGCGTCAGGGCGCGCAACGCGTCAGTGCCCAGGGTCCGCAATTGCCGCGACGATAGCGCACCGATCGCGGCAGGTTTCAATGCCGCAAAATCGTTGGTTTCCATTACCGCCAGCGCATCCGTGCTGAGCGATACCACTTGCGCGCTGGTCAATGCGGCCGCTTGCGCCGTGGTCAATTCCGCCCAGCGCGCATCGCCCAGCGATGCCAGTTGCCGGGTGCTCAAGCCGGCGAAGGTCAACGGCTTGAGCAGTGCCAACGTCACGGCGGCCAGCGCCTCGGTGGACAGCGCCGCCGCCTGCAACGCGCTCAGCGACGCCAGTTGCGCGCTATTGAGGACGCTCACCTGTTCCGCGGCCAGCCCGGCCATGCCGGCCGTGGACAGCGCGGCAACCTGGTCGCTGCGCAATACCGCCAGTTGTTCGGCCGTCATCTGCGCCACGTGCTGCGACGCCAGCGTCCCCAGCATCGATGCCTTCAATTCGCGGATCGCCGCCGTGCCGAGGTACACCAGCGGGCCACCCGGCAACGCTCCGAATTGCATACTGTTCAGGGCCACCAGTTGCGCCGGCGTCAGCGCCGCCAATTGCATGGTGTTGAAGCCCGCCGCCAATTGCGCCGTGGTCAGCGCCGCCAGTTGCACGCTGGTCAATGCCCGCACCTGCGCGCTCGCCAGCCCGGCCAGTTGGCCGGACGACAGGGCGGCCAGCACGCCAGGCTTCAGCGCGGCAAAGTCGGCGGTTTCCAGCACGGCCAGGTCCGCCCCGTCCAGCGCCGCCAGCTGGCGCGACGTCAGCGACGCCGCTTGTGCCGTGGTCAGCGCCACCAGCTGCTGCGTGCCAAATGCCGCCAACTGCGCCGAGGTCAGCGCCGCCATCGCCGTCACTGGTATCAAACCGAGCTGGCGGCTGTCCAATGCCGCAATGGCGGCCGTCGACAGGTTGCCCAGCACCGAGGCCGGCAGCCCCCTCAACTGGGCACTGCTGAACGCGTGCACCTGCTCCGGCGACAAGCCCAGGATACTGGCGCTCGTCAGCGCCGCCAGTTGGGCCGAACCGAGCGCGGTAATCTGGTGCGTGCCGAACGCCGCCAGTTCGGCCGACGACAGGGCCGCCAGCAAGCCCGGTTTCAGGCCGGCCAGCGCTGCCGTGCCCAGGAAGTCGGCCGGGCTGCCCGACAGCACGGCAAATTGGAGGGCACTGAGCGTCGCGATTTGCCGCGAGCTCAGCACGGCAACCTGGCTGCTCGACCAGCCCGCCAGCTGCGCCGTGGTCAGCGCCGCCAGTTGGGCCGTGGTCAGCGCGCGCAGCGCGGCGTCCGGCAACGCCTGCAACAACGATGGATCGAGCTTGCCCAGTGCGGCGGCGGCAAGCGCGGCGATATCCACGGTGTCCATCGCGGCCAGCCCCGCCGCGCCCAGCGCGGCCAGCTGGCTGCTGCCCAGCGCCGCCGCCTGCAGCGTGGTCAGTGAGCGGAGTTGCACGCTGTCGAGCGCGGCCAGTACCGTGCTCTTCAGTCCATTCAGTACGGCGGGTTTCAACGCGGTGATTTCTTCACTGCCCAGGCTGGCCAACGCGTCCAGCGGCAAAGCGTTCAACTGCGCCGCGGTCAGCGCGCCGGCTTGCGCCCCGCTCAGCGCCGCCAACTGTTCGGCGGTCAAACCCGCCAGCGCCGCCGTGGTCAGCGCCACGATTTGCGCCGTGGTCAGCGACGCCAGCTGGCTGGTGGACAACTCGCCCACCTGCACCGATGTCAGCGCGGCAATCGACGACGGCTTCAGGCCGCTGATGGCCACCAGTGCCGAACCGTGCAAGACACGGACCTGCGGCACGGACAGCGCGGCCAGTTGCGCCGTGGTCCATGCGGCCAGCTGGTCGGCGCCGAGTCCGTGCTGCAATTGCAGCGTGGTCAGCGCGGCCACCTGGGTCGGCGACATGGCACGCATGGCCGCCGTGCCGAGCGATGCCAGTTGCGCCGTGGTCATGCCGACGAAGGTGGCGGCCGGCAAGGCGGCCAGGTCGCGGGTTTCCAGGGCGACCAGTTGCGCCGTACTCAACGCCGCCAGGTGGCTGGCCTTGAAGGCGGCGGCCTGGGCCGTCGTCAGGGCCACGATCTGCGCCGTCTCCAGGCGCGCCAGCTGCGCGGTCGGCAACGCGATCAGGGTGGCGGGACTGATGGCGGCAATCTGCTGGCTGGTCAGGCCCGCCAGCGCCGCACTGGACAGCATCGCCAGCGCGCCCGGCGCCAGGCGCGCCACTTGCGCGGTACTGAACGCGCCCAGCTGGCTGGCGGACAGGCCCGCCATGGCGGCCGATGTCAGGCTCACCAATTGCGCCGTATTTAACGCCAGCAACTGGGTGTTGTTCCAGTGCGCCAGGTCGGCCGACGACAGGCGGCCGATCGCCGCCACCGGCAGCGCCCGCACATCGGCCGTGTCCAGCACGGTATACAGGTCGTCCGGCAGCGCATCGAATTGCGCGGCGCTCAGCGCGGCAAATTGCGCCGGCGTCAGCGCGGCGGCCTGGGCTATATCAAAACCTTGCGCCAGCTGTTGCGTGCCCAGCGCGGCAATTTGTGCCGGCTTCAGCGCCCGTACCTGGGCAGTGCCCAGCGCCGCCACCTGCTCCGGCGACAAGCCGGCGATGGCCAGGGTTTTCAAGGCCGCCAGGTCGATGCTGTCCAGCGCGGCAATGCCGCCGGGGCCCAGCGCGCGCACCGCGGCACTGCCCAGCGCGGCCGCCTGCGCCGTGGTCAGCGCCGCCACTTGCCCTACGGACAGGCCACCGGCTTGGGCCGGCGTCAGGCCGGCCAGTGTCACGGGTTTGAGGGCGGCAATCAGCTGCGTCGGCAACGCCGCCAGCGAAGCCGCGGGCAAGGCCGCCAGTTGCGCACTGTTCAGGACGGCCGCTTGCGCGGTACTCCATGCCGCCACCTGGTCCGCCGTCACCCCCTGCGCCAGTTGCGCCGTGCCCAGCGCAGCGGTTTGCGCGGTGGTCAGGGCCGCAAAGCGGGCCGCGCCCAACGCGGCCATTTGCGTATTGCTGAACGCCGCCACGGTGGCCGGGCGCAACGCCGCGACATCCGTCAGGTCCAGGGCGGCGATCGCCGCCGCATCCAGCCCGGCCAGTTGCATGCTGCCCAGCGCCGTGGCCTGGGCCGTGGTCAGCGCCGCCACCAGCGTGTCGTCGATGGCCGCCACCTGGTCACTGCGCAGGGCCGCGATGGCGGCGGTTTTTAGCGCCGCCAGGTGGTTTGCCGGGAACAGCGCCAGCACGGTATTTTTCAGCCCCGCCACGCCGGCCGGTGCCAGCCCGCCCACCGCCGCCGCCGACAACGCTGCCGCCTGCGTGGTATCGAGCAGCGACGCCTGCAGCGACGTCAGCGCACCGATTTGCGCCGATTGCACACCGCCCATTTGCGTTGCCGTCAGCGCGGTCACATGATGCGTACCGAGCGCGCCAAACGCCTTGGCGGACAGCGCGCCGACTTGCGTGGCAGAAAACAGGCGCAATTGCGCCGTGCTCATCACGGCCATATCGTCGGCGTTCAAACCCGCCATGGCGGTGGTGGACAGGGCGGCCAACTGGACGTTACTGAGCTTCGAAAATGTGGACATGCTGTTTCGCCGGCGTAAAAATTGGGGACGGAAACTTGATTTTATATAAAAAACAAGATGCCGTCAGGAAAAATTCCTCAAAAAAAAACGGCAAGACCGCAGTCTTGCCGTTCTTAGTGCAGGGCGGGATCGCTCCCGCCCGTTACCCGGTTACTTCGCAGCCAGGATACCCCCCAGGCCGGCGCTGCTCGACAGGGCCTTCAGACGCAGGTCGCTGTCGGTCGCCGCCAGGTCTGCCGCGCCGTTCAGCTTGGTAGCATCGAACTGGCTGATCGCTGCCGCCAGGTTCGCCACACTGCTGTTGACGCTGCCGCCTGCCTCCAGGGTCAGCGAGCCGCTGGCGGCTGGTGCCGCGCTGCCGAAGGACGACATCGACTGCACCAAGCCGCTGACATTGCCGCGCAGGTCAGCTGCACCCGGCGTCACGTTGCTGCCGGCGAACCAGACGTCGGCTGCCGCGTGGGTCTGGCCATCGGCGGTTTCGTAGGTGGACGTCATCCCCACGATATTGCCGTTATTCAGCGACACATCGGACTTGCCGTTCAGGTTCAGCTTGCTGATGCTCAGGTCCGCCAGCGATTTCAGTTCGCTTGCATCGCTGACGCCGTCGGCGTTGCCATCTACCCATACACGCAGGTCGCCGAAGGCGGCATCCGCGCTGGTGATGGCGCCGTCGCCGTTGCTGTCCAGTTCAGCCAGGGCCTCGTAACCGTTACCGGCTTTCTGGCCGTTCGCCAGGGTGGTGCCGGAGCCGAACAGTTCGGAACCATCGTCGATGGAACCATTGCCGTCGCGGTCCAAGGCCAGCAAGCCGTCGCCGCCGCCCACCCAGCCGGTGCCAACCTTGGAGCCGGTCGCCTGCATGTCGAACTCGACGCCGTTGCTGAACGACAGGGTTTCGACACCGTCGCTATCCAGATCCAGCACGATCGGGGTGTAGAACGGGCTGTAGAAGGCGCCGATCTGGTCCGTGTTCATCGCCTGGATCTGATCCGAGGTCAGTGCGCACACTTGCGCGCTGGCCAGGGTCGAGATCTGCAGCGTGGTGATGCCTGCCACCTGGTCGGTGGTCAGCGCGCGGATCGTCGCGGTCTTGAGCGAAGCCATGTCGTTCGTTTCGATCTGGCCAATCTGCGTCGTGGTCAGCGCCTTGATCTGCACACTGGTCAGCGCCGCGAACTGGTTGGTCGACATGCCGACCAACTGGTCGGAGGTCAGCACCGCCACATGGTCCGTGGTCAGGCCGGCAATGGCCGTGGTCTTCAACGCAGCCAGGTCGCTGGTTTCCATCGCGACAATCGCCGCGGTGGTGAAGCCGCCCATCTGGGCGCTGGTCAGCGCGGCAGCCTGGTTGGTGCCCAGCGATACCATCTGAACGGTGGTCAGCGCTTGCAGCTGTGTCGTCTTCAGGCCGGCAATGGCCGAGGTCTTCAGGGCCGAGAAGTCATCCGTTTCCATCGCGGCGATCGAGTCGGACGACAGTGCCCCCACCTGGGTCGAGCTCAGCACCGCAGCCTGCATGCTGTTCAGCGCAACGATCTGGGCCGTGTTGAAGCCGTTGGCCAGGGCGTTGGTGGTCAGCGCGGCAGCCTGGTTGGTGCCCAGCGCGCCGATCTGGTCGGTGGTCAGGCCGGCGATCTGTATCGTCTTCAGCGCGGCGATCACGGTGGTCTTCAGCGCGCTGATGTCCGACGTTTCAATCGCGGCAATCTGGTCAGACGTCAGCGACGCGAATTGCGACGTGGTCAGCGCAGCCAGTTGAGCCGAGGTCAGGTTCACCACTTGCGCGGTGGTCAGACCGTTGGCCAGCTGGTTGGTGGTCAGCGCCACCATCTGGTTGGTGCCCAGCGCGCTGATCTGGTCAGTCGTGATAGCCGCGATCTGGTCCGAGGTCAAGCCGGCCACCGCCGTGGAGCGCAGGGCCGCCAGGTCGTTGGTTTCCATCGCGGCAATCGACGCCGTGTTGAAGCCAGCCATTTGGGCGCTCGACAGAGCGGCCATCTGGTTGGTGCCCAGCGCCACCACTTGCGCCGTGTTCAAGGCCGACAGTTGCGCGGTTTTCAGGCCGGCAATCGTGGAAGTTTTCAGTACGGCCAGGTCATCGCTTTCCAGCGCGGCAATCTGGTCGGACGTCAGCGCCCCCGCTTGTACCGAGCTCAGTACCGCGGCTTGCGCGGTGTTCAGCGCAACGATCTGGGCCGTGCTGAAGCCGTTGGCCAGCGCGTTGGTGGTCAGCGCGGCAGCCTGGTTGGTGCCCAGCGCACCGATCTGGTCGGTGGTCAGGCCGGCAACCTGTATCGTCTTCAGCGCGGCGATCACGGTGGTCTTCAGGCCGATGATGTCGGATGTTTCAATCGCGGCAATCGCATTGGAGGTCAGCGCGTTGAACTGGATCGTGCTCAGGCCGGCCAGCTGGGTCGACGTCATGGCCACCACTTGCGCGGTGGTCAGGCCGTCGGCGATCTGGTTGGTCTTCAGCGCGGCGATTTGCGACGACGTCATGTTGCCGATCTGGTCGGTCGTGATAACGGCAACTTGATCCGTCGTCAGGCCGGCGATCGCAGTCGACTTCAGCGCGGCCAGGTCACTGGTTTCCATCGCGGCGATGGCGGCGGTGCTGAAGCCGGCCATCTGGGCGCTGCTCAGCGCGGCGGCCTGGCTGGTGGACATCGACACCACGTGGTTCGTGGTCAGGGCCGACAGCTGGGTCGTCTTCAGACCGGCAATGGCCGAGGTCTTCAGGGCCGAGAAGTCATCCGTTTCCATCGCGGCGATCTGGTCGGACGTCAGG
>Ga0307408_100000363_pt1 | contig 42043 bp, 38 predicted proteins | sample 322Cmetagenome_FD_202116 | JGI IMG/M metagenome (GOLD analysis project Ga0307408, IMG submission 202116) | Maize rhizosphere microbial communities from greenhouse at UC Davis, California, United States - 322HYB-C-3 | ecosystem: Host-associated > Plants > Roots > Rhizosphere > Soil | place... | reverse complement strand
AAAAACGACTAGAAAGGTTGCGTCTGAGATGTTTAATCGTTATGTTAACCTATCCGAAACAATTTTAAGTTGATTGGGTTTTATCATGAGCTCCATCTGTAATAGATTGTTGATGAGCTACAAATGATAAGTTATGCCCAATTCATTTTTTACGATATTAATTGAAAATCTTCCTACACGCTTTGAAAAGAAACGTGTAATTGCAATTGAACCCCACGAGTTTGGAACAAAAATTATTTTAGAAGCTTCTCATGAAGATGAAGAACCCTTAGTGTACTTCTCAACCGAGCTCTATGATGAAGTCTATCGTTCGTACTTGTCTTAATTTATCTCATTTATGTCATAGAAATTGCGATGTGATCGTCCGAAAGAATCGATTGCGTATTTCATAAGATATGTTTTGACTGAATCGGTCGGGCTTTGTGTTGTTTTTGATATAAATTCAATTTATTCTGTTTTTTAAGACTTTTTTTGTTGATTTTCTTTGTGTTTTTTGAAAAAAGTGAAATAATATTTTTGAAATGATAAAAATTATCGTCATTTTTATTTCACATTACATTAAACATTAACATAGTTAAGATGAAAAAAGTATTACCTTTTATTCTGCTACTTGTCGTAGTTGCCTTGGGATTGATCTTTCCCTCGGTCGAACCAGCATCAGTTTCCGACACTAAAATTGACACAGGAGATACCGCCTGGCTTTTGGTATCAACAGCTTTGGTTTTATTAATGACCCCTGGTCTTGCTTACTTCTATGGAGGTATGGTGCGTAAGAAAAACGTGATCTCCACCATGCTTCAAAGTTTGGTTTGTATGGGATTGATTACCGTATTATGGGCAGTATTTGGATTTAGCCTTGCATTTGGTGATGATACCGGTGCTGGTATTATTGGTAATCCGGGTACATTTTTTATGATGAAGGGAATGTTGGGAAATGCCGTATGGCCATTGGCATCAACTATTCCTTTAGTGCTGTTCGCTATGTTTCAGTTAAAATTCGCTGTTATTACCCCGGCATTAATTACAGGGGCTTTTGCAGAGCGTATTAAATTTAACTCTTACCTTATCTTCATTACCTTGTTCATGATTGTTATTTACGCTCCTTTAGCGCACGCAACATGGCATCCTGATGGTATACTATTTAAACTTGGTGTTCTTGACTTTGCAGGTGGTACGGTAGTACACATGTCTGCAGGCTGGGCTGCTCTTGCATCAGCTTTATTCCTTAAGGGACGTCATAAATTGGAACATACACCTGCTCGTGTAAGTTATGTTATCCTTGGTACAGGCTTACTTTGGTTCGGATGGTTTGGTTTTAATGCAGGTTCAGCAGGTGGTGCTGGGGTTTTAGCGGCAACTGCTTTGGCCACTACAACAACTGCGTCGGCTGCAGCTGCAATGTCATGGGTTTTCTTTGATATGTTCAGAGGTAAAAAACCTTCAGCAATGGGTGCTTGTATTGGCGCTGTAGTAGGTTTGGTTGCTATTACTCCTGCTGCCGGATATGTTACGGTTCCTCACTCATTAGTAATTGGTATTGTGGCGGCTATAGTAAGTAACCTAGTTGTAATTTGGCGTTCTCGTACCAAAATCGATGATACACTTGACGTATTCCCTTGTCACGGTGTTGGCGGTATGGTGGGTATGCTAATGACAGGTATTTTTGCTAATCAAAATGTAAATTCATTAAATACAACCGGAAATGGATTGTTCTATGGTGAAATGACTTTGTTTAAGGCTCACTTAATAGCTCTGGTTGGAGTTTCCTTGTTTGCGTTTGTTGGATCTTACCTTTTGTTATTGCTTACTAACGCAATAAGCCCACTTCGTGTTAGTCCAGAAGAAGAAGAAATCGGTCTTGACGTTAGTCAGCACGATGAAGAATTATAATAGGAATTATTCCTTATTAAGCAAAACCCGCCCTGTGCGGGTTTTTTTGTTGCTTTTAAAATAATTTCAAACCTTTGGTTTTTTATTAACTTATTTGTGAAAGCTTAAGAAAATGATAAAGACAATATTTAACTCAAAAATCGCCGCTGTTGCATTGTTGAGTAGTGCAAGTTTTTTGTTTTCCTGTTCTAGTATTAAAGGGAATAGTTTTAAAGTGGCCAATGCAACAATTAACTCGACCAAAGCAGATGTAGCTGGAAGCGGAACTATCAGCTTCACTCAAAAGCAAAACATTGTGGTTATGAAACTTGATTTGAATTTTCCATCAAAAGCGGGAAAAACTGTGGCGGTGCACATTCATGAGCATGGCGATTGTGGTGATTCCGGAAATGCCGCTCATGGTCACTGGAATCCAACAAACAGTAAGCATGGAAAATGGGGCAGTGCTGCCTTCCATTTAGGCGATATCGGGAATGTTACGCTAGATGCCGCGGGTAAGGGCTTTTTGGTAATGGAAACCGATAAATGGTCAGTAGGAAGTGGAAGTACCACCGATGTAACCGGAAAAGGGATTATCGTACACGATGGTGCTGATGATTATGTAACACAACCTACCGGAAATGCTGGTGCAAGGATTGGTTGTGGTGTAATTACTTTAAAGAAATAAACTAATTGATGAAAGGCAGCAGGTTTAAATGCTATTCTTGCTGTTTTTTCTGAACACCCCTTTTGGTTCATTCAATTTATTTAATTTAATGCCCCGTTCTCTTCTGTAATCATATATGAGGGCCTTTTTAATTCAATCCAAACTTTAACTGCTAAGTTTAAGGCTCATTATCTTTTCTAGATCAATCATTGCGCTGACGGTAGCTTGCTTGCGTTTTTAAATTTTGACCTTTTAATTTTAACTTATCACTAAGTCGCCGTGCAGAAATGCGACTGGAAAAGTAATCTTAATATTAAATTATCGGTTTCTTTGCATTTTAATCACTTTGTGGTGGGGTATATAGCAGAGAATATCCAAAAAAGATTATCTTTGCCCGGCAAATAATAAATTTTATTTGCCATGCATCTTGATCCTGAAAAATTCGTCGCTGAAGGTCTAACTTATGACGACGTTTTACTAATCCCTGCCTATTCAGAAGTACTTCCACGTGATGTAAATACGGGTTCGTACCTTACAAAGAAAATACGTTTAAATGTTCCAATTGTATCTGCTGCGATGGATACTGTAACTGAAGCGGAGTTGGCTATTGCCATAGCTCAAGCCGGAGGGATCGGTATTCTGCATAAGAACATGACTATTCAGCAACAGGCCGAAGAAGTAAGGAAAGTTAAGCGTTCAGAAAGCGGGATGATTATGGACCCTGTTACTTTGCATCAGGATGCATTGGTGTCTGAAGCATTTCAAATGATGAAGGATTACCATATCGGCGGAATTCCGGTTGTTGATTCTACGAATACCTTGGTTGGAATTATCACCAATCGTGATCTTCGTTTTCAGAAAGATTTGAACAAAGCCATTTCTGAAGTAATGACTAAAGACAATTTGGTTACTGCACCTAAAGGAACAGATCTTTTGAAGGCCGAAGAAATTCTTCAGGATTACAAGATCGAAAAACTACCTGTGGTAGATGATAACGGCAAATTGATGGGACTGATTACCTTCAAGGATATTCAGAAATTCAAAAACTATCCAAAAGCATGTAAAGATGAGCATGGTCGTTTACGTGTAGGTGCAGCAGTTGGAGTTGCTGGCGATAATCTTGAAAGGGTAGGAGCTCTTGTGGCGGCAGGTGTTGATGTTATTACGGTTGATACAGCCCATGGTCACTCCATTGGGGTTATTGATATGGTTAAAAGCATTAAAGCGGTATATCCCGAGCTGCAGATCATTGCAGGTAACATTGCAACTGCGGCAGCGGCGGTAGCTCTTGCAGACGCCGGAGCTGATGCGGTTAAAGTAGGTATCGGCCCAGGTTCAATTTGTACCACACGTATTATTGCAGGAGTTGGGGTTCCTCAGCTTTATGCGGTGTACGAATGTGCCAAAGCTCTAAAAGGAAGAAATGTACCGGTTATTGCCGATGGTGGTATAAAACAAACGGGTGATATAGTAAAGGCTATTGCTGCCGGAGCAAGTTCTGTCATGGCTGGTTCATTGTTTGCAGGAGTAGAGGAGTCCCCAGGTGAAACAATTATTTACGAAGGCAGAAAGTTCAAATCATACCGGGGAATGGGTTCGGTAGAGGCGATGTCTAAAGGATCAAAAGATCGTTATTTTCAGAGCGAAACTGATTCCGTAACCAAACTCGTTCCTGAAGGAATCGTAGGAAGAGTACCTTACAAAGGAACATTATCTGAGGTAATTTTCCAGTACATCGGTGGTTTGCGTGCAGGTATGCACTACTGTGGAGCTGCAACAATTGAGGATTTACAAAAAGCACAATTTGTAAGAATTACAGCAGCTGGTATGCGCGAAAGTCATCCACATGATGTAACAATTACCAAGGAAGCTCCAAATTATACCAGATAAGTTTCATTTAGCAGATCAAATAAAACGTAAAAGGCCACTTCCAAGTGGCTTTTTGCGTTTGAATCTATTTCCATAATAAGTTTTCAGGAGGCATATTTTCTTTCGATCAAAACATCGACTGGCTTAAGCCTAAAAAACGACAAAGAGACAAAGCTCATTAAATCCGGAAGCCAGTGGTGAAAAAGGTTATCATCCGCAGGGTGCCGATGAAAATACCCGAACTAATCTTTAAACAAACCGGCACATTTCATTTACGTTATAGCTGCATACCAAGAAATGTCTACCATGCAGAAATCAAATGAATCAAAGGCTGTAAATCCCCCACAACAGCAGGTTAAACAACCAGGACTAGAATCAGAAATGACACCCAGACCTGCTTACGAAGGCGAATCAAGCGACGTGTTTTCGAAACTGGCTGGCAAAGTTGCACTTATTACAGGCGGGGATAGCGGAATTGGGAGAGCTGTTGCCGTCGCTTTTGCCAGAGAAGGGGCCAATGTTGCTATTTCTTATCTGAATGAACATGAAGATGCAAAGGAAACCCAATGGCAGGTTGAGCAGACGGGGCAGAAATGCATTCTCCTTCCCGGTGATGTTTCTGAAGAAGAACATTGTATAAAACTGGTGGAAGACACGGTAGCCCAATTGGGTAAGTTAGATATACTGGTTAATAATGCAGCTGTTCAATACCCTCAGGATAGCCTGGAGAATATTACTGCAAATCAGCTGGAACGAACCTTCAAAACGAATATTTTTGCGTATTTCTATGCGTCTAAAGCTGCGTTGAAGTATCTTCCGAAAGGGGGTGTGATAATAAATACAACTTCAGTTACCGCCTACCGCGGAAGTGCCAATCTGCTTGATTATTCGGCTACTAAAGGCGCTATCGTTTCTTTTACACGTTCGCTTGCTCATTCGCTTGCTGATAAATACATCCGCGTAAACGGCGTTGCTCCGGGACCTATCTGGACGCCTTTAATCCCTGCCACTTTTCCCGAAGATAAAGTAGCTTCGTTTGGAAGTGATGTTCCTTTAAAACGACCTGGACAGCCTGAGGAAGTTGCAACCTGTTTTGTTTTTCTGGCATCCAATGATTCCAGTTATATGACCGGGCAGGTACTGCATCCAAATGGTGGTGAGATAGTTAATGGCTAAATCAGGAAGGGTGCCAATCCTTCTTTAGTTGAATTGTCTTAAAACATTTGTGGGGCGTTCTGTTTGTTTTTTAATGTAAGCATCAGTTTAACAGAATGAAACGCCCTCTGAAAATATTTCTTGTGACGCTAAGTGTATTTGCAGGTTTTGTAGTCTTGCTTTGGCTTGGCGTTGCAACGTACGTTAGCTTAAATAAGAGGGAAATTCTTCAAAAGGTCATGCTTGAAATTAATCAAAATATTAATGGAACGCTGACAGTCGAGAGTATGGAGCCTTCTCTGATCCGCGGTTTTCCTGGGGTGGCTGTCGAACTACGAAATGTATTGCTTAGGGATAGCTTGTTTGTAGAACATAGGCATAATCTCATTAAAGCTCGACGGGTGTATGTTGCGGTAAATTCATTTTCCCTGTTGATCGGCAAGCCCGATATACAATCAGCAAAATTTTACGATGGCGAAATATACCTTTACACAGATAGTGGTGGGTATAGGAATACCATGCTATTTAGAAAGACCGATACCGAAGAAACAAAAAAGCCCCGCCAAAAATTCAATCGCGTTGAGCTGCAAAATATGAAGGTTGTTTATGATAACCGGCTGAAGCGAAAGAACTTTGATTTTTCAGTGGATCGGATGAAGTGTAAAATCAATTATTATCCTTCTAAATGGAAAGCAGAACTGGATATTTCCAGTACGATCAATTCCCTTACTTTTCGTAGTGATAAAGGCAGCTTTTTAAAAGGGAAGCGCTTAAGGGCAGAATTGAATATGGAATATGGTCATAAAGATCATATTTTATCTATTCCATTGCAGTCGCTCATGTTTGATAAAACGCAGTTGAAACTGGGAGGAGATTTTTCCTTTGGTCCTAAATCATCAGCTTTTCATTTAAAAATACAGGCAAGAGATATTTTGTATAAGGAAGTGCTGGAGCTTCTAACTCTTAAAATTTCATCGAAGCTTAGGCGCTATTCTATAAAACGGGCATTCAATGTTTCTGCTGTGATAAAAGGCCGGTTGAAAGGGCCTAATATCCCTTTAATAAATATCTTTTGGAACGTTAAGAATAACGAAGTTAATGTGCCTGGGGATGTTGTAAAACGATGCACGTTTATTGGTTCGTTTACGAATGAGGTGGCGAGGGGAGTAGAAAGAAAAGACCCAAATTCTGCCCTTGCTTTTTACGGATTGAAGGGCGAGTGGCGGGGAATTGCATTTCGATCTGATACACTTAAAATAATGGATTTAAAGCGACCGGTGGTTATGGGACGCTTTAATTCCGAGTTCCCATTATCGAAAATTAATGCAATCTCAGGATCACGGGCGTTTAAGTTGAATCAAGGGACGGCTCTCGTGAATCTATGGTATAAAGCTCCTTTAAACTCCTCATCCAAAGCATTGCCTTTTGTGTTTGGGTATATAAAGATCAGCGATGGTTTGCTGAATTATTATCCTCGCAATATTCAGTTTAAGAACATCTCAGGAGTAATACAGTTGAAAGGTCAGGATCTCTTTCTGAATAATTTTAGTATCAAAACAAAACGAAATCAACTACGAATGAGAGGTTCTGTAAGCAACTTCGTAAACTTTTATTATTCCAATCCTCAAAGAATTGATTTTAGATGGTACTTGAGCGGTAGGCGCATGGAGCTCCAGGAATTTGTTTTCTTTCTTGGGACGCGGAAGAACTTTGGAGGTGCCTACAGGAGAAATCGGGTTGGCCGATTTTTCTCACAGTTAAATCGCGTTTTAGATGAGGCATCCTTGCATCTGGATGTAAAGGCTGACGAAGTTCGGTACAAAGAATTTACAGCCCATAAGGCGCATGCCAGCTTTCATTTCAACCAGAATGAGCTTCGTATTTCTGACGTGAGTTTGCAGCATGCAGGGGGCTTCCTCAAGATCAGGGGACGGGCCGACCAAAAGCCAGGTGTTAATAATAAATTTTCTTTAAACTCGGTATTGAGTAAGGTTGATATAAATAGGCTGTTTTATTCATTTAGTAATTTTGGCCAGCAAAGTGTTACAAGCAAAAATATTCGAGGACTTTTTTGGGCTAAGGTTAATGTAAATGGAAAACTGAACTCTGCTGGGACCGTCATTCCCAGATCTTTCAGTGGTAGTATTGATTTTAGTTTAAAAAATGCAGCCCTCATCAATTTCGAGCCTTTAGAAAAAGTAGGACGATTCGCATTTCCTAAACGCAATTTTTCGAATATCACCATTAATCAACTTTCAAATACTTTAGAAGTAAGAGGTAGTAAAATTTTTATCCCAGAAATGACCGTTATGACGAGTGTTTTGAATCTGATTGTCAAAGGCGTTTACGGCATTCCCACTGGAACAAATATCGCAATGCGGATTCCATTACGTAATCCCGAAAAGGATAAATACTTGCCCGATAGCTTAAGGGGAAAAAGGGTAAGAAAAGGTATTGTGATAAATCTTACTGCTATGGATGATGAGAATGGCCTGTTAAAAATAAAATTAGGCAAAAAGGATAACGAAGGCGATGAAAATGAATCTGCAATTCCTTAAGCTGGAAATTAAGTTAGTGAGACCAGAAAGTTAATTTACGCTTCAACTATACACGTTTTCCCTTTTCCAGATAAGTGATAGCATTAGCCAGGCGTTTAACTCTGGTAGTTTCAGTTTTTGCCGAGTAGATCCATTCAACATATCTTTTCTTTTCGGCCTCCGTTAGCTTTTGGTAAAACTTCAAAGCCTCAGATGAATCTTCCAGGCATTCCATGAATTCTCCGGGCGTTTCAATTGGCAGGTCATCCATAAAAAGAAGAATATGAACGGTGTCACCAGCTTTTTTATTAATAGCTTTTCTGATCTCTGCTTTTACCGGAAGAAATAATTGCCCCAAACCCATTGGCATTAAATGATAAGCCCTTATCTCGTAATCATCAATAAAACCCCGCACTCTGCGCCAACCGAATGGGTTTTTCTTATTCGGAGGAATTTCATCAAGCCTTGCATACGTCCAGCCACCTTTGCCGTCAAAACGTTCCAATAAAATATCTTTATCGAAAATAGCTTCTTCCATATTAAAGCTTAGTTGAGTTTAAAACCGGAGATGAACTGGCATTTACCTGGTAGGTTTTAATGGAATTATCATCGTAAACTTCTACTATTCTGTAGCCCTTGTATTCGGTTCCCCAGTTGCTTCCAAAATGAGCATCAAAGAAATGAGGTATTTTTCCACTATAGCGTACACCATCGAGCGAATGATCATGGCCGTGGAATAGTGCTTTTACGTTGCTATACCCGCTTATAAGTTTCATAATGTCTGGACAGTCTGCAAAAAAAGTATCTTGTTTTAGCCATTTAACAGGTGGAATATGCAGGACGATAAATACTGCCTTTTTCTCAGAAAAAACATCCAGTTTGTCTTTTAAAAATTTAGCATCAGGGCAAAGATATTCACCTTTTTCGTTTGATGTATTGGCCAGAATAAAACCCACATCAGATTTTTCAAACGCATGATTGTATGAATATCCGAAAATTTGCTCCCATAGCGTTTCGGTCGCATGGTCGTGATTGCCTGGAATGGCAAAAAATGGGAAATGAAGCTTTTCAAAATAGGTTATTTTGATATGGTTTAACAAGTCTGGGCGGTCATGAACAAGGTCTCCATTGAAAAGTACAAAATCCAGTGCTTTATCGGCGTGCTCCTTATTTAGCCAGGTTATTATATCCAGGTATTGCTTATCAGAATCTGTTCCTGGTTGACCATAATGTCCATCGGAGGCCAAAGCAAACCGCAACTTCAGGCCCTTCTGATTGACTCTTGATTTGTATGGAAACGAAAATATGCTCTGATGAAAGCCTAATGCGGATAAGGCAAGTAAACCCTGTTTCAAAAAGCTGCGACGGTTTTTCATGACGATAAACTTGATAGCAGCAAAATAAAGATATTGCTGTAAATAAAGAAGGGACAGAAATCTGTCCCTCTTTCTAAAACTATATTCGGCTGGATATATAGTTGAATACTATGTAGTTGGAGAAGCCTCCATCTTAATTATAAATTTATCATAAAAAATCGACCATCCAAAACTCATCATTGCTCTCCACATCTCAATTCTTAAAACATTATTCTTTGCGTCAACAGTTGCATGAAACGAGCTCTTATAAGTACCACCATTAAAATTACCTATCGGTGAGTTGTTGAAGGTAAATGTAAGGCCGTCTAATGAGTATCCTAAAAACAAACGACCTCCGCTGCCATAGCCATTAAAATTCGTAGTGGTAACGAGCATAATCCATAGGTTTTTAACCTTCTTTACCTCAATATGCCATGGCTCCTGGTAAATGCCCCACGGGCGGTTCGCAATCTTAACTACTTCATATCCATTGTCGCGGTTAGGCACAAATCCTTCAATCGGATCATTTGACGCCATTCTGCGGATACAAATATTGTTGTAATAATTACCGGGTGTTTTTTCATAATTACACACACCGTAGCAGTAATACATATCATTGTCTTTTACGAAAGAAGGGGCAATCACATCTAGCAAAGCACCTGGCCATTGACAAACTTTAACCTTCTTGCCCCAATGTACACCATCTGTGCTTGTACTTACCCATATCGATCTGCCGTCTACAGTATTCGTTCGCCAGTAACAATACATTTTGCCATTTTCATACATCAAATTTACGTCAGAGTGATAGCCTGTACCATCGGGCGCATTTTCAATAGGATTAGTAATTCCTGCAGGTTCTTTCCAGGATACACCATCGTTCGAACAAAAGATATGGGGATTTTCGTATTGGCTGTCGGTGCCGGGGTATGGGGTTATTGCAGCCCAGTAGAAATAGTCGTTCCATTTATTTTTAAACTTGACTACACTTGGATGTGTCCACCCGGAATTGCTTAATGGTTGCTTTCTCACTACCCCGTTTGAGTCTGGTTTCCCAACTGCCACAGAATTAAATATTAAAGCAGATGCCGAAGGTACAATTGAAATACTTGCCAGGTCAAGACTATTGATCTTTACTGCAACATCCGACAAGGTATCAGAAGGTTCTTCATAAGCAACCTCGTTTCTTGGCGATGGTAAATCCACAGGTTCATCAATACTATGATCTTTCTTACACGACGCCCCCAGCACCACAATGATCATTGCAGCTACAATTCTCTTCATACAAAAAACTAAATGGTTAGTAAGTCATCCTTTATGGCATGTAGCCAACTCATCCTTAACACCTGAAAGACAGGCGAATACAATAAAGGTCCTATTGATGAAGTTAGATTTGTAACTATTTTATTAATGATGTCGAATGAGTAATAAAATCAAAAATAATGGGGAGATTTATTAACAAAAGTTGTTTTCAGCATCCTGAGCTGTCATGTTTGAAGAGCATCAAACGCTTGTTTGGGCTACGGTTCTTTCAATAATTCAAGAAAGTTCCGGCATCGGATGTCTTAAATGCAAACTGTATTTCTGCTGTTGATTGTTACAACAAAATGATCTTAAAAATAGCGCTGATATTGTATTTTTGCCACTAATGGATTCAGGACAGAAACTCACTGCGCTTCTCTCAGATAAGGATTTAGATGAAGATTTAAAGAAAATTGCTCAAAAGGTAGAACAGGGCGAGCGCATTACAACTGACGAAGGTGTTTTGTTGTATGAAAAAGGCGAACTAGCCTATCTTGGGGTTTTAGCTAATTACATCCGCGAAAAGCGCCATGGTGATAAAACCTTTTTTAATCGTAATTTTCATATAGAACCAACTAACCTTTGTGTTTACGATTGTAAATTCTGTTCCTATTCTCGTTTGATAAAGCAAAAAGAAGAAGGCTGGGAGTACACCATGGACGATATGCTGAACATGGTAAAAAAATACGACGGTCAGTCTGTAACCGAAGTTCATCTTGTTGGTGGAGTTTTACCGCAGTATGATGTTCGATTTTATTCGGAATTATTTGCAAAGATCAGAGCGCATCGTCCGGAACTTCACATAAAAGCTCTAACCCCGGTTGAATATCACTATATCTTCAAAAAAGCTAAAATTGATTATGCTACCGGAATGAAGTTAATGAAGGATGCCGGACTGGATTCTATTCCTGGCGGAGGTGCTGAAATTTTCCATCCCGAAATACGTGAGCAAATAGCCAAAGATAAATGTACAGGCGAACAGTGGCTGGCTATTCATGAAGAGTGGCATAAACTCGGTATGCGTTCGAATGCTACCATGTTGTACGGTCATATAGAGCAATTCTGGCATCGGGTAGATCATATGGAACAATTGAGGAAACTGCAAGATCGAACCGGTGGCTTCCAAACATTCATTCCTTTAAAGTTCCGTCGTGAAAATAACCAAATGTCGCATGTGCCAGAAGTTTCGGTAATTGAAGATCTGCGTAATTACGCAATCGCCCGCATCTACATGGACAACTTTGACCATATAAAAGCTTATTGGGCAATGATAAGCAGAAGCACTGCTCAGCTTTCATTAAACTTTGGTGTGGATGATATTGATGGCACGTTAGACGATACGACCAAGATTTATTCGATGGCAGGAGCCGAAGAACAAACACCAGCCATGAGCACAAAAGAGTTGGTAGAGTTGATAAAGCATGTTGGGCGTCATCCGATAGAACGGGATACCTTGTATAATGTAATAACTGACTATAAGGATTTTCAATTCCAGGAAGAAGCAAAATCAAGGTTTTATAAATTACCGGTGGTAAATTCTTAATAAGGAAGGTTGAAGCGAAGAATGGAGAAATTTATATATATCATCCGTCACGGTGAAACGGATTTGAATAAACGAGGCGTGATGCAAGGAAGGGGAATGAATACCGACCTGAACGAGCACGGAAGAAAGCAGGCCGAAGCATTCTATCAGCGCTATAAAAATGTTCCTTTTGATAAATTATATACCTCAACTTTAAAGAGGACCCATCAAACGATAAACAAATTTATTGATGCGGGCATTCCCTGGACCCAATATGAAGGTTTGGATGAGCTTGCCTGGGGTATTTATGAAGGACAGGAAGCTACCGAAGATATTAAGGCCGTCTTTGAAAATATGCTAAAGGCTTGGACGGCTGGCGAATTGCATTTGAAAATAGATGAAGGTGAAAGTCCGCTCGATGTTCACAAGCGCCAGTTAAAGGTTTTTGAGAAACTGATAGAGCGGGAAGATGATGTTAAGAACATACTTATTTGCATGCACGGAAGGGCTATGCGTCTGTTTCTGTGTCTTTTGATGAATCTGCCTTTATATGAGATGGAACGGTTTCCTCATCAAAACACTACTTTATATAAGTTAAGGTATGATGGAGAAAAGTTCGAAATATTAGAATTTAATAACACTGAGCATTTAGAATACATTGAGCAAGATTAAGGTTTCCGCAGTTTCATATACCAATACTAAACCTTTTTTATTTGGCTTACAGCACTCGGGCATAATGGATGAGATAGATCTCACCCTGGATATTCCATCTGAGTGTGCATCAAAATTAATAAGCAATGAAGCCGACCTTGGACTTGTTCCAGTTGCCGCTTTACTGAAAATTCCAGATTATCATATTGTTTCGGATTTTTGCATAGGCGCTGTAACTGAGGTGAACTCTGTGTTTATTTTTAGTGACAAGCCTATCGATGAGATAAAGAGTCTGCGTTTAGACACTCAATCCCGAACCTCCAATGCGCTTGCAAGAATATTGCTTCAACATCATTGGAAAGTAGATCCGTTGTTGGTAGAAGGGGAAGCCGATGCTTTTGTTGAAATTGGCGACCGTACTTTCGGCAAAAAAAACAGTTTTAAATTTGTTTATGATCTTGCCGGTGAGTGGATAAAGTTTACCAGTTTGCCCTTTGCATTTGCCGTGTGGGCATCAAACAAGCCAATTGATCCTCATTTTATAGCGAAGTTCAATGATGCGCTAGCTTACGGTTTGCAGCATAGGGACGAGGTGATAAAGCAATTACCTCCCATTTCGGACTTTGATCTTGAAGATTATTTAAAGAACAGAATTGATTATGTTTTGAGTGATGAGAAGAAACATGCCTTACAACTGTTTTTATCTCTTGCTGCAAAGTTGCCTATGGTACAATTAGTTTAGGTTTGAAAATTAAGATATAAAAAGAAATGCCGGCAAAAACTGTCGGCATTTCTTGTATTCAAGTCCTATCAAGATCGTAAGTTCCGTGTCTGGATTTTATTTAATGGTGAAAATATATTTTACAATTGATTCAGCATCATCCATTGAAATAGCCGGATGCGGCGTCATGGCAGTTTCACCCCAGTTTCCCGAACCTCCTTTGATGATTTTTGTAGCCAGGAGCTCTACGTTCGCTGGCGTATTTTCGTATTTCTTCGCAACATCCGCGTAAGCAGGACCTACAAGTTTTTCATTATTGCGATGGCAGGACAGGCAATCCGAAGATGCTAAAAGCTGACCTCCCTTTTGTACAGTTGCATCGTCGGCGGGAGTATCTGTTGCAGAAGCTGTATCTGCAACAGCATCTGATTGAGGAGCTGCGGTATGGTCTACACTTGTTACTGTATCGCTGGTGCTACTTTCTGACCCAGAACGCCCACATGAAAACAGGAGGAGCGTAAGGGCGATGGTTATTGTTGAAAGTTTCATTTTCTTGAGATGTTAAAGTGTTTTTATTCAGTTAAGTGTATCGTCTTATATTAAGATAATCTTTTTTTAAGAAGACCCTTAGCGTCTAAAAATAACACGTTTTAAACGCTTTATGGTTCCCTGCCATAAGCCACCGTCAATTTGAATACGGCGGTCCGTTGTCCAAACCAAAGCTTTAATGTTATTTACATAGTACAATTTACCAAATCCTTTGTTTCTGAGTTTTAAAGCCATCCACCCATCTTCATTGGTTCCCGGAGGATGATTGAAACTGTCGACCTCTAAACCTTGTAACCTTCTGAAACCTGAGTTAAAGCCATAAACATTCACAGCTTCGTCCTTAATATACTTATTTAGCTTACGGGTAAAATCAGCAAAATACTCGTAAAAGAAATAAGTAAAACGGCCGGTACTGCCAATAGGAATGAATGAAAAGCGGCCATAAACAGCAGCCACATTGTCGTTATCGAGCGGTTGAACCATTTGTTCTATCCAGTCCTGAGGATAAATAGTATCCGCATCTGCGTTTAATATATACTTACCACGTGCAACCGATAAACCCATATTTCGGGCCGGAGTTATTCCCTGCACAGATTGTAAAATACATCTAACTCCGCATTTCAAAACCAGTTCTTCTGTTTTGTCTTTTGAGTTATTATTAACTACAATAATCTCAACAGATCTGGGTGTTTCATTATTGCATAGTGAGGCCAGGGTTTGAACAATGTTTTCCTCCTCATTGTACGCCGGCATAACGATAGAAACTTCAGGTTCTATACCTTTATTCAGCCGTGAATAGGCTTTTTGAGTTTCCTCAAAAACAACCGCAGAATTTCTATTTGTATTCCAGAATTTTTGAACGTAAGCAGGGATCGATACAGGTCTCATCAATAAAAAAATTAATCTTCGTGTTAAAGATTAGGCTAAGTAACCTTTTTAATTTATGCAAAAGGTAATGCTAAGATAGGCTTTAAGTTTATTTAATCAATTCTTTTATCTGAAAGATGCCTGGCTGGGTGGATGAATAAGTTCGGATTGAAACATCTGTTAATAGTAAAGCTTTTTAATACCTTAGCAGGCGTAATTGCAAAAACACATATTCAAAATAATCATAATAGTTTTTTAGTAATGAAAAGATCAATTCAGGTACTATTGCTTTTTAGCATCGTAAGCTTTGGGGTAAAAGCGCAAACAAAGTCAGAAAAACAGGTAACAAACGCTGTTGAGACGTTTAAAAATGCATTAATTAGTGGCAATCGCGAAGAGCTGCTATCCATTACGTCAGAAAAATTAAGTTACGGTCATTCAGGCGGAAAAATTGAAGATAGAACGGCTTTTGTAGATGCCCTGGCCAGTGGAAAATCTGATTTTGTTACCATTGATATTACAGATCAATCGGTGTCTGTATCAGGCAAAACAGCAATTGTTCGACATAGACTTTCTGCTAAAATAAACGACAACAACGTTCCGGGAACAGTCAACCTGATCGTGCTACTAATATTCCAAAAGGATGGCGGACAATGGAAATTACTGGCCCGTCAGGCAGTAAAGCCTCCGGTTGCGCAATAGTATTTATCAGTCATTTCATAATCCCGTTTTCGGTTATTTCGGAAACGGGATTTTTTTTGCATTATTGAGAGATTCGCAGTCTCTTTACTTTCTTCATTTGTAAAAAGGAATTATAGATTTGCTGCGGTTTTGGTCATTATTTGAGAATGAATATTGTAGCTACAGACGGTTATGCCTTAAATCCCGGCGATCTGAGATGGGATTCAATTTCTACCTTAGGCGAATTAGCGGTGTACGAACGCACTGCTCCCGAAGAAATTTTGGATCGTTGCTTCAACGCGGATATTGTTTTAACCAACAAAGTTCCGTTTTCAAGGGAAACACTTAGTCAGTTGCCCAATCTTAAAATGATAGGAGTACTGGCAACCGGCTATAACATAATTGATACGGCAGCTGCCAGAGAACGAGGGATTAAGGTTTGTAATGTTCCAGATTATAGTTCTGCATCTGTGGCACAGCATACGTTCGCGTTCATACTTGAATATGCTACTCAGGTAGGTCTGCATTCAAGTTCGGTTCATAACGGCGATTGGGTTACTTGTAAGGATTTTAGTTACGCACTTACTCCGCTGATTGAAATTGCAGGGAAAACAATAGGGCTTGTTGGATTTGGAAATATAGGACGCAAGGTTGCTGAAATTGCAAACGCTTTTGGTATGAAAGTAATTTATCACACACCAAAGCCCAAAGACGTTTCTGTTGGCGAATATGTTAGTCTGGAAGATTTGTTTACTCAAAGCGATTTTATCTCTTTGCATTTGCCATTAAAGCCAGAGAATAAGGGCTTTGTCAACCGTCAGCTCATTTCAAAGATGAAGCAAGGGGCATTTATCATAAATACATCCCGCGGTCCGCTAATTAATGAAGCAGATCTTGCCGAAGCTTTAAATAATGAGACAATTGCCGGTGCTGGAATAGACGTACTCTCAGTAGAGCCACCAGATGCTGCGAACCCGCTACTTACAGCTAAAAACTGCTTTCTCACCCCTCACAACGCCTGGATGAGCAGAGAAGCCCGGGAAAGAATCATCTCAACAACTTACAATAACATACAAGGCTTTCAGAACGGTAAGCCGGTGAATGTTGTAAATTCTTAATTATCTTTTTTATGCATACAATTGATTATTTGCCGGTTAGGCACTCTGAAACCGTATTAGCCGAACTTATGATCCCATCCTACGCCAATTTTGGAGGTAAGATACACGGTGGTTTAATTCTATCTCTTATGGATAAAGTTGCCTATGTATGTGCCACCAAGCACGCTTCGGCTTATTGTGTAACGGCTTCAATTGATACAGTGGATTTTAAGCAATCTGTAGAGGTTGGTGAGCTGGTAACACTTATGGCTTCAGTTAACTATGTTGGTTATAGCTCAATGGTTGTGGGAATTCGTGTCATTTCAGAGAATGTAAAGCAGCACAGCGTAAAGCATACTAATACAAGTTATTTTACGATGGTGGCCATTGATGATGAACATAAACCATTAAAAGTCCCAGGTTTACTTCTGGAAAATCAGGAGCAGTTGAGACGGTTTGTTGAAGGTAAGCGCCGGAAAGAGCTTAAAATTCAACACAAACAATTGGTAAATCAGGTATTGAGTACAAGCCAAAGCGGTTTTAATAAGAGTATTCTGAACGATGAACGTTGCAAGTTAGGTCCAGATGTTTTGTAAGTATTTAATATATAAATATTTACATACGTCAGTGTGACATTCTTTTTATTTCCATCAAAAAAAGACCTTTTAATCTGTTTAAAATTGTAGTCTCTTGCACAATGGCATTTTGATTGATTTAGTTTTCATGTTATCAATTTCTAAAGTTATTACATTGTTGTGTGTTTTTTTTCGGATTGATAATTTTAAATGCTATTATTGTTATATTATTAATAATTGCAGATATATTTTTTGTTTGTAATAAATTAAATACTTTTATCGCGCAGATTTTTTCTGCATCTAAATCGAGAAATATTCAAGTAGGCATAATAAAGTATGAATGAGTTCAATCTATCATTGAAATCGAAGGGGACTGGATGGTTAGGGAAAGGTTTGATTTCAAAAGCTTATGTGATTGGTGCATTATTGTTAGCACAACACCTAACCTCATGTAAATCTTCTGTTGATTTTTACGAAGCAAAAACCGTTTACAGTTCGCGAGGAAAAACTGTATTTCCGCCTCCGGGCATGGTGTACGTACCTTCTGGAACTGTAATTTACAAAAGTTCTGCCGAAGGTGACAGAAAAGTAAGTTTGAGTCCGTTTTTTATGGATGCAACGGAAGTTACCAATTATCAGTATCGCGATTTTGTGAACTGGGTTGCCGATTCTATCGCTGTTGTAGATATTCTTAAAGATGAGAAGTTCTTTTTGAGCGCCAAAAAGTTAAAATCAAAGTCAAAAGTAAAACCTTCCAAAAAATCAAAAGGAAGTGCTGCAACTGCGTCATCATCAACTTCTGAGCCTGCTTCTAACGTAACAAAACTAATTGATTGGTCTAAGGTTCGTCCTCATGGCAGCCGTAATCCATTATGGCAAAGTCCGGATCCTGATATTCAATCGAAACTTCAGCAGTCAAATTTCGTAATCGAGATTAATGGAAGAAATACATTGAATAAGGATATTGTGAAATATGGCTATTATTTCCGGCATTCCTCTGGTCCAAATGCTGATAAGTATATTAAAGAAACAGTTAGTGTTCTTCCAGAAACGGATGTTTGGGGTAACGATTTCCCTAATTCACAGGTAGAACTAATGACTGAGAATTATTATCAGACTAAAGCATTTGATCATTATCCGGTAGTTGGTGTTAGCTGGTTACAGGCTCGTGCTTATGCAAACTGGAGAACTAAAACATCAGCAACGCTGTTGGCTAGGAATAACACTTTGCGTCATTCTGCTCTTTATTACAGTTTGCCAACCGAGGCTCAATGGCAATATGCGGCTTCAGGCGGTGCATCTCCTGATGATAAAGAAGCTCTTAAGAAGAATGCTGTATTGACCTATAAAGATAAAAAATCTAAAAAGGATAAGCTATTAGTGAATTACAAACAGTCTGAAGGTCAATACACCGAAGACGGTTCAACATTCACTCTTCCTGTAAAATCATACGCTCCAAATACCTTTGGATTGTATAATATGAATGGAAACGTTGCTGAGTGGACCCTGGATGCCTTCAGTCCTTCTGCAATAGAATTTGTTCACGATTTGAACCCGGTTCTACAATACGACGCTGATTCAAATGCACCAGCTGCTATGAAACGTAAGGTTATCAGAGGTGGTTCATGGAAAGATGGAAGACAGACATTGGATATAGAGACAAGAAACTACGAATTACAAGATAAATCTCACTCTTATATCGGTTTCAGATGTGTAATGCCTGCTGTTGAGGTAATTACAGATCAGGTTAGAACCCGTAAACCAAAAGAACTTCTTGAAAAAAGTAAAAAAGGTGGTTCTGATGAGAAGAAGACCAAATCGAAAAAAGGGTCAGATAAAAAATCAGCTTAATTGAGAGGGGTAAAAGATAAAGACATGACTATGACAAAGAAATTTTTAGCGATGATATTACTTACAAGTGGAGTAATGTCGGCTGCAAAAGCTCAAGATCCGGTTGATTCACTTCCTCCGATTATGGAGTATCAAAATGTAAACATACTTGATAAGGCTACTCCATTTGAGTATCCAAAAGTTGATCCGGCAAATATTAAATTCTATAAGAGAATTTGGAGAGATATCGATCTTAGATTACCAGAAAACAAAGTACTGGTAATGCCGGGTTCTGAACTTATAAATCTGTTTCTTACAGGCATAAAAGCTAAAAGAGTTGGAGTATACGATGCATCTGATGACTCCTTTAAAAAGCGATTAACAAGCCAAGAGGCAGAGAAGCAACTTAAGGGAGACAGTGTAACTGTTCCTACTAAGTTTGATGATCAGGGTAATGCTATTGAATGGACCAAAATGGTGAACGAGTTTAATCCTGAGAAGATCATTAAATTCCGTATCAGGGAAGATGTTTTTCTTGACAAGAACCGTTCAAAGGTTGAAACAAGAATTATGGGTATTGCTCCTTTAATGCGCCTTGATATTGCTGGTCTTGACTCTAATCAAACTGTTCCAGCTTTCTGGTTATATTTTCCTCACTGTCGTTATTTAATTGCAGCTAAGGATATTTCTGATCCCGATCATGGCATTCAGGATATGAGCCTTGATGATTTCTTCGTTCAGAGAAAGTTTGCCAGTGTAATTATCAGAGAGTCAAATCCTGCAGGACTTCGTATTGCAGACTACGCTAAAGATGCAGAGTCTCAGCAAAAAGAAGCACAGCGAATTGAGCAGAGTATAAAAGATTACAAAAGCAGTATTTGGTCAAGCAATCCGATAGAGAAGAAGGAAGCTGAGAAACCTAAGGAATAGCGAAAGTAAAATATTTAATACAAAAAGCTTAAAAGGTCACCTGTTCGGGTGGCCTTTTTTATTTCATAGTATTTCTTTTGCGGTGTAAGTGAGTGCGTTGAGCTTTAATAATTGGAAAAATGATCGAATATGTTGTTCGAAAACCCAGGTAATCTGGATGTTTGTCCAGCTTTTGATCTTAAAAATGGCCTGGAAGTATTAAAAACTGCATTTTTTCGCTAGAATTAAGTTTAGAGGTGTTGCTCATTTCGAAATTAAACCTTTAATTTGGAACGCTAAACAATACGACGAAGGTTAATTAACCAAATATGAACAATCAAATAATAGGAGTTGATATCAACATTCCAGGTATTCGCGTGGGGATTGTAGATAATAACACTAAATCTCTTGTACCAGGTACTGAAGTTTTTGAAAAAATTAATGCGAACGAATCGGTAGAAAACTTTTTGGATGTCTGGACAAAAGTAATTACGCAAGTACATTCACTTCGGCAAGTGCCAATCTCGCAGTTCGGCATAACCATTCCTGGGCCATTCGATTATCAAAACGGTATTTCTTTGATGCATAATCAGAAGAAATTTGAGTCGCTATATAATCTTAATGTTAAGAATTTACTAGCCGAGAGGTTGGGTATTTCTCCAGAGAACATTCGCATGGACAACCCAGCGCCAAGACTCATAAAGGCAGAACAAATGATTGGTTCCGGACAAGGATACAACAACATTCTTGGCTTTACATTGAGCTACGGTTTAGGTTCTGCATTTGTATTAGATGGAGTAGCATCTGATGCTAATTTATGGAATAAGCCATTTAAGGATGGTATAGCTGAAGATTATATCGGTATTGACTGGTTGGCTCAGCGTTATGAAGAATTTACAGGACACCATGTTTCTGGTATTGCTGAACTAACTCATTTGGCTGCAACCGATGATGGCATTGGCCAATTGGTATTTAATGAGTATGGGGAGAACTTTGTAAAGTTCCTGCTTCAGATACTTCCACAGTCTAAGTTTGACTGCTTGTTGATTGGTGGTCATAGTGATGCCTGGGATCTATTTATAGACCACGTTAGGGATCGTTTAAGTGATAAGGATATTAAAATTCCAATTGTACCTGCCAGGTTAGGACCTGTTGCAACTGTAATAGGGGCTGCAGATCTTTGGAGTTAAGAAAACAAACAATAAAAAAGGCGCTAATGAAATACTCGTTAGCGCCTTTTTTATGCAATCCATTTTTCTAAATAGTACTAAGAGATATATTTCATCTTAAATTAAGAATAACTAGGTGGTTCAATCCATTCTTAGACAAGAGAGAGTCAAAGTATAAGCCATAAAAAAACCGGCTAAAAACCGGCTCTTTTATTTCTATTTAATGAATGAATTATTTCTTCTTTGATTGTTGCTGACGCATATAATCTTCCATGCGTTGCTGAAACTTAGATTGTTTCTTTTCACCTTCAGGTTTCTTTTTGTTTTCCTGAATTTGAGCATGGATCTTGTCATCATTTACCATCTGTCTGATCAGGAATTGCTGACCGAACGTTAACATGTTTGCAAGAAAGTAATAATAGTTTAATCCCGCAGGATAGCTATTTAACACTCCAAGGAAGATAATAGGTGTAATGTAACCTATGTATTTCATTTGCCCAGTAGCTCCCGATGTCTGGTTATTAAAGTAAGTGTAAATCAAAGTTGAAATGGTCATCAAAATACACATTAAGCTTAGGTGATTACCCAGAAATGGCATATTAAAACCGAAGCTGATAAATGAGTCGTAGGTTGACAGATCTTTCATCCACAGGAAGCTTTCTCCTCTTAATTCAAATAAGTTAGGGAAGAAGAAGAAGAAGGCCATCACAATCGGCATTTGAAGCAACATCGGGATACATCCACCTAATGGATTTACTCCAGCCTTTTTGTATAACTTGAGATATTCCTGCTGCAACAATGTAGCGTTGTCTTCTCCAACCTTTGCCTTAATTTCGTCCATCTCCGGTTTTAGAACCCTCATTTTCGCCATAGATAGATATGACTTATATGTTAGGGGAGATAATACCACTTTAAGGATAAGCGTAAGAACAAGGATAATTAATCCGTAGCTCCAATGGAATTTTTCAAGCGTATTAAAAATGGGAATAACAGCAAAACGGTTCACCAACTTTAATGGTCCCCATCCTAAGTCTACCTGTTTATCTAAATCATAACCCTGATCTTTTAACGTATTAAATCGGTTAGGGCCAAAATAGAACTCAAATGGGTAAGATTGCTTTTTAGCTGGAAGGGTTAAATTTGCAGAGAACTGTTTTACAACACCAGGTTCAGATGAAGTAGTAACCTGAAGAGATGCTTTATCAAAGCCATCCTTAGCGATAAGAACATTAGAGAAAAAGTGCTGCTTAAAAGAAACCCACTTTATTTTATCCTCTTGCGAAAAATCCTTTTTCTCATCTTTAGTCATGCCAAGACGTTCAACTTCATCTTGACGGAAATAATACGATCCTGAATATTTTTGTTCACCTGCAATGTCTTTTTCTTTTTGTCTAAGAATTGCATCCCAGTGAATAGAAGGAGCGGAGCTGATCACATTATCAAGACCCTTGCTTACAATATCGAAACCAAGTTTAAAACCTTCACCTTTTAAGCTATAAACGTACTCAAGTGATTGATTGGGACCATATGTTGCACTTAAAACTACTGTTCCGGAATCTTTCTTACTTACATTTAAATTTTTTGCAGACGCTTGAAAAAATAGATCTTTCGTATGAATGTCTGCTCCATTGGCTTTAAATGTTAGATCGAAACCGCTCTCAGCACCGGTGAACATAATTACAGGCTTATGATCGTAAGTTTTAAAATTCTTTAACTCCACACTTTCAACTCTTCCGCCTTTGGTACTGATGTTAACTTTCAGCTCTTCATTTTCTAAAACGATTGATTCGCTGGTGCCAAGCCTGGCTGCTCCAAACGGACCTTTTATTACAGAAGAATCTAATACTGGGGCAGGCTGCTGCACCGGGGTTTTAGGGGTACTAGCTATTTTCGCCGATTTAGAATTTTTTATAGAATCCTGAACAACTTTTTCCCTTTTGAGTTCCTCTTCGCTTGGTTTCATCAAATACATGGAACCTACCAGGATAATCAAGATCAGAAAAAATCCGGTAAACGTATTTCTATCCATTACTTTGGTTTTCTATTTCTTTTAAGTGTTTATTTCTTTCTTTTATTAGCTAAGGATGCCGCTACAAAACTTACGAAAAGTGGATGAGGATTTGCCACGGTTGATTTCAGCTCAGGGTGGAACTGGCCAGCTACGAAAAATGGATGATTTTTTAACTCGATAATTTCAACCAGATTGTTTTCCGGGTTAATTCCGGATGCAATCATGCCAGCTTCTTCGTATGCCTTAAGGTATTCGTTATTAAATTCGTAGCGATGTCTGTGACGCTCAGTAATGTGCGCTTTGCCGTAAATCGCAGCAGCTTTACTTCCTTTTTTAAGGTCGCAAGTGTACGAACCCAAACGCATTGTACCACCTTTATTTTTAATCTTTTTCTGTTCCTCCATCATGGAAATTACTGCATGATGAGTATCCTCGTTCATCTCCGTACTGTGAGCTCCACTTAATCCAAGAACGTTTCTTCCGAATTCGATAACTGCACATTGCATCCCCAGGCAAATACCGAAGAATGGAATATGTTTTTCACGCACATGTTCAATCGCTATGATTTTCCCTTCAATACCGCGACTTCCAAAGCCAGGCGCAACCAAAACTCCATCTAAACCTTTAAGCTTTTCGGCAACGTTCTCTTCGGTAATTCCTTCTGAATGTAATGAAATAACCTTCACCTTACACTCATTACGGGCACCTGCATGAATAAAGGATTCGATGATTGACTTATACGCATCCTGCAATTCCACATACTTTCCGATCAATCCGATAGTAACTTCGGCAGTTGGATTTTTTAACCTGCCCAGAAAATCTTTCCAGCTTTCTAAATCTGGTTCGTGTTTTAATGGAAGTTTTAATTTGGTAAGTACCGTTTTATCAAGTTGCTCCTTCAGCATCAGTAAAGGCACATCATAAATAGTAGGCGCATCAATGGATTCAATTACCGCGTTAATGTTTACGTTACAGAACTGGGCAATTTTACGACGGATATCCTGCGTAATGTGATGTTCTGTACGACAAACTAATATATCTGGCTGAATACCATATTCCAATAGCATTTTAACAGAGTGCTGCGTTGGTTTGGTTTTTAATTCGCCAGCAGCAGCAAGGAAAGGAATCAACGTTAAGTGGATTACTAGTGAATTGCTATAGCCGATCTCCCAACGAAACTGACGCACTGCCTCAATAAAAGGAAGAGATTCGATATCACCCACAGTTCCACCTAATTCGGTAATAACAATGTCGTACTCACCGCTTTCTCCTAAAATACGGATGTTTCTTTTTATCTCATCTGTAATGTGAGGAACCACCTGAACGGTCTTGCCCAAATAAGCGCCTTCGCGTTCTTTATTAATTACATTTTGGTAAATACGGCCGGTAGTAACGTTGTTTGCCTGGGATGTTGGAACATTTAAGAAACGTTCGTAATGACCAAGGTCGAGGTCGGTTTCAGCTCCATCTTCAGTTACAAAGCATTCTCCGTGCTCATAAGGATTTAATGTTCCTGGATCAATATTGATGTAAGGATCAAACTTTTGAATGGTTACGCGATAATCACGTGCCTGAAGAAGCTTAGCTAAAGATGCGGAAATAATACCTTTTCCTAACGACGAGGTAACGCCTCCCGTAACAAAAATATATTTGGTCATTTAACAAGGATTTTTTATTAACTCTGCTTTTTTGAAGCAAAATCAAATGTTTTTGTACGGGATGCAAAGTTACTAAAATAATCGACTCCTGCTTAATGTAATCGAAAGTAAAAAGGTAAAATTTAGAAATAACCAGCAACGGTTTTTATAAGGTCCTTTAACTCTTTACGTTCTGATGGTATATGTTTACAATAAATTTTTAGTGTGAAAAATGGCCTGTTTTATCTTACATTGTTGAAGTATTTTGCGTAAGTCAGGATGATCTCATGTTTTCTTGGTTTTGAACTTTTTATTTTGAACTTTCGTTTTTAAGATTCAAACTTGCCTGCTCGCATTATTTGTAGAAGTTTGCTTGTTCACCAGGCAAATGTTCTACCGGGACATTAAATAGTCAGTTATAGTATCTGCAAACCTTACCGGTGGGCTGAAGAATTTGAATTTATTAATTTCACTTGAACTAAATAGATGGTAGATTTTAATCGTTTTGTTTTAAGCAATGGCTTAAAGGTGCTTGTTCACGAAGATTTTACAACTCCTATGGCCGTTGTGAACGTTTTATATGATGTGGGAGCCAGGGATGAAGATCCTGAAAAAACGGGTTTTGCTCACTTATTTGAGCATTTGATGTTTGGGGGCTCGGTGAACATTCCATCTTACGATGAACCTTTGCAACGAGTTGGCGGTGAAAATAACGCCTTTACCAGCAATGATATCACTAACTATTATATTACACTTCCTGCTTCAAATTTAGAAACAGCATTTTGGCTGGAAAGTGATAGGATGTTGAGCTTAGCGTTTTCAGAAAAAAGTTTGGAAGTGCAGCGTAATGTGGTTTGCGAGGAGTTTAAACAGCGGTATTTGAATCAGCCTTACGGCGATGTCTGGTTAAAATTACGCCCTCTGGCATATAAGGAGCATCCGTATCGTTGGGCAACAATCGGTAAGGAACTTTCTCATATTGAGGATGCAACTATGGAAGACGTAAAGGGCTTTTTCTCCAAACATTACAATCCTTCCAATGCAATTCTTGTTGTTGGAGGATCTGTTTATACTGATCAGGTTAAAGAGCTGGCTGAGAAGTGGTTCGGTTCAATTCCTTCCGGCGAGAAACCCATTAGAGATCTTCCTCAGGAGAGTAAACAAACCGAGGCCAGGCGGGAGATTATTAAGGCGGATGTACCTTTGAATGCAATCTATATGGCATTCCACATGCCTGCCAGAACAGAAAGTGGTTATTATGAGTGCGATCTTATTTCTGATATTTTATCCCGGGGAAATGCATCCCGCTTATATTTAAGTTTGATCAAAGATCAAAAGCTGTTTTCTGAGATCAATGCTTACATAACGTCAAGTTCAGATCCGGGACTTTTTGTTATAGAAGGAAAACTTACCGCGGGTATAAGCCCGGAAACAGGAGAAGAGGCAATTTGGAAGGAGTTGGAGGTGCTAAAAACAACCGTAGTTCCCGATCGGGAGCTAACTAAAGTTAAAAACAAGGTAGAGTCTACTATGGTGTTCGCTGAAATGAGTTTATTGGATAAAGCAATGAATCTGGCCTTTTTCGAGCTGCTCGGTAATGCCGGCGATTTTAACACAGAAACTCAGAAATACTTGCTGGTTACTCAGGCAAATATTCAACAAAGGGCACAGGAAATATTTACTAAAGAAAATTCATCCACTCTTTTATATCTATCAAATTAATGATTGAAAGAACTCAGGCACCTGATTTCAAACAGGTAGAAAATATTGAGCTAGTAAAGGCTGATAACTATACACTTGATAACGGAATTAAACTATTTGCAATAAATGCAGGTACGCAGGATTTGGTTCGTGTAGAATTGATTTTTAAGAACGTTAACTGGAATATTAATAAACCTTTGCAAGCCTATGCTGCTAATACCATGCTGGTTGAAGGAACCAGTAAGTTATCGGCATTACAGCTGGCAGAGGAAATTGATTATTATGGAGCGTTTCTGCAAACAGATTACAATTACGACCAGTCTTCGGTTACGTTGTATACGCTGACGAAGCATCTGGGCGCTACGTTGCCTGTAATTAAACAGATTATAAGTGATTCGGTGTTTCCGGAGGATGAACTGGAGACATTTAAGCGAAACCAAAAGCAGAAGCTAAGTGTAAATCTGGAGAAAAATGATTTTCTAAGTAGAAGAGCCTTTAACAGAGCTTTATTTGGTGATAGCATTTATGGATTTAGTTCTGTTGCGGCTGATTATGATAAACTTCATAGGGATCAGCTGGTTGAGTATTTTAACCTTGCTTATCGTCCCAATAATTGCTCGATAGTTGTTTCTGGAAAGGTTGACGAAGCTACAATTAGCTTGATTAATGGTTATTTTGGAAAGAACTGGGACAAGGGAGTTGATATTACACCCAATTCATTCACCTTACCAATCAGAACTGGCGCTGAACATTATCATGAAAGAGAAGGGGCACTGCAATCGGCCATACGAATAGGACAAGTGTCAATTTCCCGCAATCATCCTGACTTTGCAGCATTACAAGTGTTGAATACAGTTTTGGGTGGTTATTTTGGGTCGCGGCTAATGGCGAATATCCGGGAAGACAAAGGATATACATACGGTATTGGTTCGGCTTTGGTATCAATGCAAAATACTGGTTATTTCTTTATTGCTTCGGAGGTAGGTGCGCAGGTTTGTACGTCGGCCGTTGCTGAAATCCAGAAGGAAGTGACTACGCTTCGAACGGAGCTTATTCCTGCCGAAGAGCTGGCTCTGGTTAAGAATTATATGCTGGGATCATTCCTTGGTGGACTGGAGAATGCCTTTTCTCATGCCGACAAGTTTAAAAATATCTATTTTTCGGGACTCGGTTATGATTATTACGAGAATTATATCACAACAGTAAAAACGATCACATCCGAAAAGCTTTTGGAGCTGGCAAATTTCTATCTCAATTTTGATTCCTTTGAGAAGATAATAGTTGGAAAGAAATAATTGAAAGAAGGCGCATTAAATGGCGCCTTTTTCATTAGTATAAGGCGCATAGCCGCAGACAAACATGAATGTCCATCTGTTTAAATTTTTTGGTTTTTAGAAGGTAAGCTGCGTATCTTTTGTGTTTATGCCTGAATCTGATCTGATAGCTATTCTCTTGCCACAGCTGATCCTACTAAAATAAAAAAAGCCTTTGCAATAAATACTGCAAAGGCTTTACGAGGCATGCTTTTTTCTTATTTTATAGAACTTAGCTGAGGGAAGCGTTTCTCTAAGAGATAAAAGCCACCAAACAATGCCAGTCCATATATTGCATCAGCAATAATCATATTTCTTAAGAATGGTAATCCGGCAAGGTATGATTGAATAATACCTTGTAAATTATGAGGATACCATGTATATAAAAATGCGAAATTGGTAATAAGGAAGAATATTACCGCTCCGGCAATGGAAGCCAGTGCCACATTTTGTGTATTAATTTTATTTTGAATAAGAACGCCACATGCAACCATTGCAATGAAACCTGCATAAACCATTTTATTGAATCCATTCCCAAGAAATAGGTCAGATATCGCCATCGCTGCTAATGGAACCAGGAATGCAAGGCTTTTATTTTTAAATTGAGATCCTGCGAAAACAGCTAAGGCTCCTACCGCTGTAAAGTTCCATCCACTTTGAAAATAGTATGGTAATAATCTTGTGGCTGCTGCCGCTAAAACTAGTACTGTTAATACTAAAAAGCGAGATAAATGTTCCTGATTATTCATTTTACAAAAATATAAAAAAATAATGACGCAATTCTCCAAATAGGCAAAATATTGTTCTAAAACGGCTAGGTTGGCGGTGTTCAGATACTCATTCAGAATGCCAATACTTGTAGTTATAGCGATAATTAAAACATAAATGCAGCATTTTGCCGATGCTTATACTTACTTTTGGGCCGTGAAAATACCGGCATTAAAAGACATAACTCTTTACGAGGACGATAATTTATTAGTAGTAAATAAACCACCATTTGTAAGCTCTCTCCACGAACGCGAAGGCGGCGAAATCAACATGTTGAATATTGCACGGAAAGCTGTTGCAGATGCTCAGATATGTCACCGTTTAGATAAAGAAACTTCTGGCTGCCTTATCATTGCAAAAAATCCCGAAACATATCGCTCTGTTTCAATGCAGTTTGAGCATCGAAAGATTAAAAAGGTGTATCATGCGGTTGTGGACGGAACTCACGTTTTCAATGATCTGGAAATCGATCTTCCGATTTTGAATCTGGGGAATAAGAATGTTTCAATCAGTAAGCTGGAAGGAAAGCCGGCTCAAACGATATTTAATTCTATAAAATATTTTAAGCACTATACGCTGATTGAGTGCCAGCCGATCACTGGAAGAATGCACCAGATTCGAATCCATTTGGCTACTCAGCGGGCATCGATTTCTGGTGATGATATGTATGGAGGGAAGCCGGTGTTCCTTTCGCATCTCAAAAGAGGCTATCATTTAGGGAAAGATCAGGAAGAATTGCCGATTATGAAACGTTTCGCCCTGCACGCCAAAGAAGTTACTTTCACGTTAATGAATGGCGAAAGTATTAAAGTTGAGGCACCTTATCCTAAAGATTTTGCAACTCTTGTTAAGCTGCTCGAAAAGAATGACGCTTAATTAGTAAATGTAACGGTCTGGAAATAATCCTTTTCAGACCATTATATCGATGTTTATTTAGGAAGCTCTTCGTCGAGCTTTCTTTCTATCCGGGTATCCGGCACCAGCCAGATTGCTGCCACTAAAGCGTAAATTGCCAGGCTTATCCAGGCATTATAAAAAGCTAAGGCTATACCACTGGCATACAGAACCAGAGAAAGTTTCCCCTTACCATCTTTTCCCATCGCTTTTGCCAGGGTAGATTCCAGACCGTGATGTTTTACCAGGATTTTTGCAAGAATAGTATAAGCGATTGCATTCATTAGTAGAACAATTCCATAAACAATCACCGGCCATTGAGCAAACTTGTTTTCTCCCATCCATGCGGTAGTAAATGGCACCAGCGATAGCCAGAATAATAAGTGAGTATTAGCCCATAATATTTTGCCGTTTACGGAGTGAACTGCATGCATCATGTGATGATGGTTGTTCCAATAAATAGCGATATAAATAAAACTAAGCACATAACTAACAAATACCGGCGCTAATGGCAACAAAGACTCTATTTCTTTGCCATGTGGTACTTTTAGTTCCAAAACCATTATAGTTATAATGATGGCAATTACGCCATCACTGAACGCTTCCAGGCGGCCTTTTGTCATAAAAAATTGTGTTTGTTATGTTTTGAGATAATTATCCGGCCTCAACTTCGTCCATATACATCCGGTCAATCACGTCCGAATATTTTTTCTCTATCACTTTCCTTTTTGCTTTCATAGAAGGGGTAAGTTCTCCTTCTTCTATGGTAAACGGATTTCTTTTAACTCTGAAGTTCTTTATCCTTTCAAACTTAGCAAGTTCATTGGAAAGCTTCTTAACATCCTCGCCAATCCACTTAATTACTTCTTCATCAGTGATAAACAAGTCGGGACTCTGGAAATAGTCTTCTTTAAATCCAAATGCTTCCATCAAGGTCTCTTTAGGAGGAATGATTAAAGCAGTGATATATTCCCGTTTATCCCCAATTAAGAAGATTTGTTCAATTTTTGGACTTTTTAGATACGTGTTTTCGACAGGTGTTGGATATACATTTTTTCCAAAAGAATTAACCAGCATGTTTTTTAGCCTGTCGGTGATTTTCAAATTCCCTTTATAAAACCTACCAATATCACCGGTATGCAGCCAGCCTTCGCTATCTATAATCAGAGCCGTTTCTTCCGGCTTGTTCCAATAGCCTTTCATCACACAATGACCTCTGGTTATAATTTCACCTTCCTCACATTCGAAATCAGGATTAAAGTTTTCGTTCGTTTGGATAGTGATAATTTCTTTTGTTTCAACATCTTGAATGCCTACTTCTATGCCAGGGATAATGCGTCCTACGGTGCCGTACACTTGTCGGTGAAACTCGGTAACAGCCATTACTGGTGAAGTTTCGGTAAGCCCATAGCCCTCCAATATTTTGATGCCCAGATTTCCAAAAAACTCACCCACGTTTTGAGGGAGAGCGGCACCACCAGATAGCATAAATTTGAGTTGGCCGCCTGTTTTTTCTTTGATTTTGGAGAATACAAGTTTGTCGGCCCATTTTTGCTGTAAGGAGAGTATTACGCCCGGAGTTTTTCCAGCCTCCTTAACTTCCCTGTATTTCTTTCCCGTTTCAATTGCCCACAGGAATATTTTCGTTTTTAAACCTCCAGCTTGTGTGCCATTTTTCATGGCCCGGTCATGGATTTTTTCAAGTAAGCGAGGCACACAACTCATTAGTGTAGGCTTAACTTCTTCCATGTTTTTAGCCAGAAGTTCCAGACTTTGAGAAAAGGCAATTTTACAGCCAACGGCGCAGCTTACATAATAAGTTGCTGTTCGTTCGAAGACATGAGAAAGCGGCAGAAAAGATAGGAACTTGTCATCTTTAGTTACCACCGGAATTTGCTGAAGGCTGCATTTTGCATTTTGAACAAAGTTGTCGTGCGTTAGCATTACTCCTTTAGGAATACCTGTTGTTCCGGAGGTATATATCAGCGATGAAAGATCTGTTGGTAAAACGGACTCCCTGACGATCTCTATCTGTTTTGAATATTCGGGCAATAACTGCTTGCCTTCATCAATTAATTGCTGAAAACCAATTACACCTGCGTTGATTTGTATGTTCTCGGTGTATTTTTCAAAGTTTTCGAAAACAGGAATAATGCGTTGTAAAGAGGGACAATTGTTTGCGATTTTAATCAGCTTTCTAAGCAGAAATGGATTTCCAACTAAAATGGTCTTTACGCCAGCATCGTTCAAAATATATTCTACTTCGTGTTCCGCAAGGGTAGGATAGATGCTTACGTTGGCCGCTCCAACTTGCTGCAGCGCCTGATCGTAGAATATATAAGGCGGTGAATTCTCAATAATAAATCCAAGGCGATCTCCTTTTTGAATCCCAATAGCTAAAAGATATGCTGATATCGCATCCGCAGTTTCCAGCGTTTGTTTATAGCTGATCTCCTCCCATGTACTTTTATTTTTATGAATGAGGAACGTGGTCTCGGGAGTATGGATGTTCGTTGCTGCGTTCCGCAATAGTCGAGGAACAGTATTTATAGCTGCTTTCAATGTTTGACTTGAGGTTTACAGCCAAATTTACAACAACTTTAGGCTATAAAACAACAAAAGGGGCTAAGAAGCCCCTTTTGCAGTTAAAATAATGTTCGTTAAACGGAGAAGCTTTCACCACAGCCACAGGTGCGGCTTGCGTTTGGATTGTGAAAATTAAATCCCTTTCCGTTTAATCCGTCAGAAAAATCAAGTTCAGTTCCTGCCAGGTATAAGAATGATTTCATATCTAAAGCCATCCTTACTCCCTTATCTTCAAAGAACTGATCTCCGGCCTGTTCTTCGTTATCAAAGTCAAGATTGTACGATAATCCAGAACAGCCTCCACCTTTAACAGAAACCCTTAAAAAATAAGAGCTGTCAAGTCCAGACTCCTGTATCAGGCTCTCTACTTTTTCCTTTGCTTTATCTGTTACTGTTACCATTTTTTTAAGATTTTAGATATTAGAGCCAAGAGTCAAGAGAAAAGAATCAAGAAGGGCAGTTCGCTCTGTTTAAGTTAAGCGCCTTGTCTGTCTGTCTTGGTTCCTGCTTCTTACCTCTTGTTTCTAAATTAATGGTGAGATTTTTCGGTTTCAATTGGCTCTAAGCCATTTTTCACGCGATAATCATTGATTGCAGCTTTGATCGCATCTTCTGCTAAAACAGAGCAGTGGATTTTAACAGGAGGCAATGCTAATTCTTCAACAATATCCATGTTGTCGATATTGATAGCCTCGTCGATGCTCTTGCCTTTTAACCATTCAGTTGCTAAAGATGAAGAAGCAATTGCCGAACCACATCCGAAAGTTTTAAATTTCGCATCTGTGATTACATTTTCTTCATTCACTTCAATTTGAAGACGCATAACGTCTCCGCATTCTGGCGCACCAACTAAGCCTGTACCAACTTTGTTGCTGCTTTTATCTAAAGTACCAACGTTTCTAGGATTGGTGTAGTGATCAATTACTTTATCTGAATAAGCCATAGCTTTATTATTTACGATTTACTAATTTTTTGATTTACGATTTGCCTCTAAAGCGCTTTATAAACTCCCCCTTTTGGGGGGCGGGGTTAATGCTCAACCCACTCAACTTTGCTCAAATCAATTCCTTCCTTAAACATTTCCCAAAGTGGAGAAAGGTCGCGAAGGTGATTTACAGCTTTTTTAGTTTGCTCAATAGCAAAGTCTATTTCTTCCTCAGTTGTGAATCTTCCTAAGCCAAAACGTATCGAAGAGTGTGCCAAATCGTCTGACAGTCCTAGTGCTTTTAATACATAAGAAGGTTCTAAAGATGCTGAAGTACAAGCGGAACCTGAAGAAACTGCCATATCTTTCATAGCCATCATCAAACCTTCTCCTTCAACATATTTAAAGGAAATATTTGCAACATGTGGAAGTCTGTGTTCAACGTTTCCGTTTACATAGCTTTCTTCCAGCACTGTTAAAGAGGATTCTAATTTGTCGCGTAAAGCAGAAAGGCGTTTAGCTTCTTCATCCATTTCCAGTCTGCAAAGTTCGCAGGCCTTACCAAAGCCAACAATACCCGGAACGTTAAGCGTACCTGAACGCATACCACGTTCGTGACCACCTCCATCCATTTGAGCCGTTACTTTAACTCTTGGATTTTTACGACGTACATATAAAGCACCTACACCTTTAGGTCCGTACATTTTATGTGCTGAAAAAGCAAGAAGGTCAATTCCGTCTGCGATTACATCAACCGGGATTTTACCAGCTGCCTGAGTAGCATCAGTAAAGAATAAAGCGCCGTGTTTATGTGTAATTGCAGAAAGTTCTTTTACCGGTTGGATAACACCCATTTCATTGTTGCCATACATAATTGCAACAAGAATAGTTTTATCGGTAAATGCCTTTTCGAATACTTCAAGATCAATTAAACCGTCCTCCTTTACAGGAAGATAAGTTATTGAAGCTCCTTGTTTTTCAAGATGTTTACAAGCATCTAATACGGCCTTATGTTCTGTAACGCAGGTAATGATATGGTTACCTTTATCTTTGTACATCTCGTAAACACCTTTAATGGCAAGGTTATCAGCCTCGGTAGCTCCGGATGTAAAAATGATTTCTTTTTCGGTTGCACCAATCAGTTTCGCTACCTGTTCACGAGCGTAATCAATTGCTTCTTCTGCTGCCCATCCAAAGGCGTGGTTACGGCTTGCTGCGTTTCCAAATTTCTGAGTAAAATAAGGAATCATCGCATCCAAAACCCGTGGGTCCATTGGAGTTGTAGCATTGTTGTCTAAATATATCGGGAGATTCATATCGAAAAAAGATATTTAAAATATATTACAAAGATAATAAAACTTTCAGCCGATAGGTATCAATTCTGTCTATCAGGCATAGATCAAGCACTGTTTTTTCAACTTAATGACAAAAATGTGATTTCAATCATTTTTTTTTACCGATCTGCGCCAGGAAATTAACAAAGCCATGTTACTGATTGTTAGGAACTGTTGTAATGTCCATTCTCGTTGATTTTTGAAAGACTGAGGAAGGGAAAGCTTTTCCCAAGGCTTTAAGTGCTATTAGTTTATGGAGCTGTATGACGAAGCTAGGTTATACGACGCAGGTTACCGATCGAAGGTTGTATTTTTCTTTTCCAGATAAAGCCATCTAAAACATAATGAGTTGATTGCGGCAATGACAGCAGTGGAACTACAAGAGTAAGTACCTGAGAGTTTTGAAGTTTAGGTAAATTAGAAAATATGGAGAATAGCTGGTTGTGTTCATTCCAAATCAGCCCATCCCATAGGCCTTCTTCAAGATATGCAAAGAAAACGATGATAAGCAGAAAGTAAACAAACTTGTATTTAGTAAATTTCTTAGCCTTAGGAATTCCCTGATTAATATGTTTTTTCTCACTTAACCAGATCAGGGCCATGTATGGGATACCATGAGAGATGACATTTAGCGTTGTGAAAGCCATATCGCCATTAAAAAATACAATTCCGAAAAACCAGGAGACAGCAGTGCCGCAGATTAACAGATTTTTGGGAATATTCATTGCTTTGTGCTTTTTTAATTCCAAAGACTCTTTGATAAAATAAACCAACAGCAGAGCCAGATATATGTAGAATAGTGGTTTTATTAGTGTTGTTGATGACAATTGAAAAAAGTCTCCTTCAATAAACCAGTTAAAATTTCTTCCAGGTGTCAGGTGCCAATAAATAATTGGATATAAGGTTGCGCTATATATAGTTAAGGTGTCAATAAGGTAGTTCAGCGTATTTCTCGGTTCTTTTCTGGAATATAAACTCATGAAGCCATATTGTTGCCTGATAAAATGAAATACGGCCAGATAGGCCAATGTCCTCCAAAATAAAAGTCCATCAATATCGTAAAGTATTACCCCGGTTACATAGCAGGTAAGCGGTACTGCAATGTACAGCGATTGGTTTTTGCGATAATTTTCTGAGTTGAAATAGGTTCTGAAGAGCGTACTGTATACATGCGCCACGTCAACGAAAACAACCAATATAAGCCAGAACAAGGGTGATAGCCCTGGCGAGTTGGTAAACTGCTTAGGAAACAACAAAACAAGCAGTAAAGCTAGAAAGGGTGGGGCCAGAATGAAAATCGAATCCGACTTCCGTGAGTGTATCCAGGGTTGTTGGCCGATGTTGTTACTTGTCCAAAATTTCATTTGCTGCTTTTATGCCTTGATGGAATGCTTCTTCAAAAATAGAAATGCCACTCAAATCACTATGAGCAAAAAAGATTTTATTTTCAATTGACCGGGAAGCATTTTTTCTATCATTTCCCCAGATAAAGCCGGGAGTCGGACTAATCATTCCATGCCCCCAAACCCATAAATCGATATTTTCAATTGCTTCTTCGATTCCGGGATGCATAAATTCAAGCTCGGGCATAATAATGTCCAGCCATTGTTCGTAGGTGCGGGCGTAAGCTGCGAGTCGTGAAACCCGGCAATTATGATCGCATAATGGCAAGTAATAGGTAATCACTTTCTTGTTTTCGCCCAGCTTTGTACTTTGCTGATTTGCGTTTACATAGCCTACCGATGGGGTATTGAAAGCTACGTTGTCCCATGATAAAGCTGCGCCTTTACCTTGAGAAAGGTACTGAACACTAATATTGGCTATTAACCATGGAGCGTAGTTAAATCCATGCTGGTTAAATGCTGGACGTTTTATTTGATCCAGGATTTTAGCATTGACGAATTGAGGCGTGGCAAGCAACACGTTATCGGCCGTAACGATCTCAGATTTGTTGCTCTTTAAATCAAGTAATAATATCTCAACTTTATCATTCTTTAAGGCAATATTGCATGCCATTTTAGAAGTCAGGATATGTGTTTTAACTGGTGCCGACAGAAGTTGCATTAGTTTTCCATTTCCTTCAGGCCATGTTAACACTGTGTTGTTTTCGGCATTGTCTGCTTTGCCTTTTCTGGCGGCAAAATAATGTAGCCCGGCCCATGCAGAAATGCGGTTAAGCTTCTGACCGTAGTCGTCCTTGCAGCAATATTCAAGATACCATAAAAGGTATGGCGACGTAAAGCCTTCCTGACTAAGATAATCTTTAAAGGAAATATTGTCGAGCTTTCTGTAAACCGGATCAGTTGAACTGTTATCTAATGGTATGTCGAATGCATATTTTCCGTCATCACCTATGTCTTTTTTCAGCTGCTCGGTAAGTTTAAAAAATGATTTTATCTCCTGTTTATCTTTCTCCGAAAGCCCAAAATCAGGAACAAGACCTTCCTGCCATTGGCCGTTAATCAACAAACGCTCTTCAGGGTCGAAGCATAGAGAAAATTCATCGTAGACCGGCAGACCATCGTTGTAGCCTGTTATAATTCCCCCTTCTTCGAGAAATTGCAGGAGTTCTTTATCGTGGTTATTGGGGATGGTTATGTAGTGCGCGCCTAATGGGAAGCTGGAAATTTGATTACCTCCAAAACGGGAATTGCCACCCTGATTAAGTTCAAGTTCGATCAGCTCGAAGTTTTCGTAGCCGTTTCTTTTAAGCCATCTGGCTGCAGATAAACCTGAAATTCCTCCTCCAATGATCAATGTGCCTACAGCGCGTTTACCAGAGGGGGGAGGCACTGGAATTTTATCACGAAGAATATGGCCTGCCCGCATATCGGGACCTTTTAACTGACCTTTTATGTGTGAGTAAGAAGAGGAGCGCTTAATTTTTTTGATACAGGCATTTAAGGCGATACCAGTGGTAAGCAATCCGGCTTTTAAGAGAAAGCTACGCCGGTCTACACTTTTTAAAATCTTATCAGCATTAGCCTTAAAGAACTTCCGCCCACTCATCTTCAAAGTATTTAACCAGAACCTGGTTGTTCAGTTTATTGACATCTGATTTTGCCTCCTTCATGTCTTTTGGGAAGTAAAGCATCTGATCGAAGCTTTCTTTAGTCAGAAACTTGAGGCCGCTTTTAAACTGAGCCGGCTTCTTGTAGTACGGCTGTTTCATTGCCATTATATATCCCCATTCACCAAATGAGGGAACGTAATTATGGTAGGGGACTGTATGCAAGGCAACAGACTGTAGTGTTTTGTTTACTGTCCAGAATGACTTCGGCGCTACGTAAGGAGATGTAGATTGCACAACAATAATTCCACGTTCTGACAGTAGGTTTTTAAGCAGGTTGTAAAACGTGTTAGTGTAAAGTTTTCCAACCGAGTAGTTGGATGGATCTGGGAAATCGACCACAATGAAATCAAACTTCTGCTTTTGATTTCTTACCCAGGAGAAAGCATCGGCATTGATAACCGTTACCTTAGGCGATAAAAGTGAACGTTTATTCAAATTAATAAGCATCTGGTTGCTTTTAAAAAGCGATGTCATGCCTTTATCCAGATCAACCAGTGTAACTGTTTTAATTTGAGGATATTTTAATATTTCTCTAACCGCTAAACCGTCTCCGCCGCCCATTACCAAAACATGTTCGGCTGATGGAAGAGCCTGTAATCCGGGATGTATAAGGGCTTCATGGTAGCGGTACTCATCGTCGGAACTGAATTGTAAGTTTCCGTTAAGGAAGAGTTTTAAAACCTTGCCTTTCTTGGTGAGTATAATGCGCTGGTAAGAAGTGCTCTTCGAATAAATTATGGTTTCATTATAGCTTAAGCTTTCAGAGAAACTGGTTATTGTTTCGGCATACACAAAACCAGCAAGTAAGGCCAGTATGCTTAAGATAGATGCTGATTGTAAATATTTAGCAATAGGAATTTCATGTTTAAAATTTACACATACCAGAAAAGCAACTGCAACATTAAGTATCCCAAAAAAATAAGCTGTTTTAACTAAGCCCAGATAAGGAATAAGTACAAGTGGAAAAATAAGCGACGCAAGCAATGCTCCAATATAATCGAATGTAAACACCCGGGAAACCAGATCCTTAAATTCGAACCTATTTTGCAAGATTCGCATCAGTAAAGGTATTTCCAGTCCCACCAATATCCCGGTAACGGAAACCAGGCCATACAGAAGAATCCGAAAGGATGCTATGCTTTCAAACAGCATAAAAAGTATTGTAGAGCTGGTGCCTCCGACAAGTCCTACCAAAATTTCAATTTGTATAAACCACGACAAAATATTCCTCTCGAAATACTTTGACAGCCAGCTGCCTATACCCATTGAAAAGAGGTATACTCCTATGATAGTAGAAAATTGAGTAACCGAATCGCCAAGCAGATAACTTGCCAAAGTACCGGCAATAAGTTCGTAGATGAGGCCGCATGTGGCGACTACAAATACTGAAAGCAGAAGGAGCGTGGGCAGCTTATTATTTGTCATTTTAACCGTGTATTGCCGAGCTTATTATTATGGCAACAGCAAGCATAAATGCCGCACAGACAATGGAAAGCGCAATGTTGTGCTTTTCGATAATTTCCTTCCACATGTTTTCGGGCGTTATTTTCTCCAGAATGTAGAATGCTACAACAAGGATGAAAATGCCAAGCACCGAATAAACTACCGATGCTACCAGGTATTTGTAATTAATCAGTTCGCTGAGGTTCATATTTTAAAAGTCTTATTTATGGTAAAATCTTGAGCCGTAACCACCTCCGTGACTATGGCCTGTGCTATGATATTCAGTATTTCGTTCAACGCTATCTTCCCAAAAGGTAATGCCGTTCCATGTTGCATAGCAGAAACCGCCAATCACAATTAGTATAAATGTTATAAATGCTTTCATATAAATGTGCTTATTGTTCTGATACTTCGTATGGTGAATAATCACTGTTCATCCAGCGCTTTCTTTCAAAGTTTGATATTCGTAACCAGCAGTAAATAGGGTAAAGGCATATCAATGCTATAGCGAGAAAGATATTTTTAAATAAAGTAATATTAGAAACCACTGAAATAAGCATTGCTTTTGAATCGGCATTGCCAGACGCCGGGTAAATATTGAGGTGGTATTTGCCCTTGGGGATTTCTGTAAGGGTAATATCTGCATTGATCGAGCCTTCTGTCCAGTATTCGCCGTCTTCATAGCCATGATAGTATTCAATACCTTTGGTTATTTCCCAGGTTGCGTTCGTTTTTTCGTTTACAAGTATGATGCTTGTTTCAAGCCAGTTATTGTCAACATAAGAGGAGATTTTAATATCCAAAGCAGCATTTTCATCTGGTTGCTCAAAAGATGAAGTTACAAATGGCTTGAAGTCATAAGAAGATGGAGTTGTTGGAGAAAATGCGGAAATCGAGTCATGCCTTGGATGGCTATCTACGAATTGAATATCAAAGTTACTGTTCAATAATATTCTTTCTGGTCGCATAGTCTTTATCAGCATATGTAAGCCAATAACTGCAAGTATGCTTAAGATTGCAACTTTAATAACTGCGGTAAACTTTTCAGCGAAAGGGGAGAGTTGGCTGGCTCCGATGCCGATCTTTTCAGGAAAGTTCTTTATATCAATATTGAATGCCTGGGCTATTTCGTCAGCTTCGATATACTCTCCCAGATAATACTGCGAATATTTAGTTCCGGCGCTGCCAGTTTCTCTATAAAGGATATATGGAGGCGCAATGTATTCGTTCGTTTTAGGGCTATCTTCAAGAACGTCCCAATCAAATTCACCTGCAACTCCTATAGTAACCGGAGTATACTTATTAAAAACACGGTAATCTACTCCATCACAACTGGCAGATCCAGAATCACTATAAGCGCTTCTCAAAGTTGGTTCCCAGCCTTTATCAATAACAAAGTTCCAATGCCCATCAAATACGGCAAGCGTAGCGTAACCCTTCTCAAAGTTATAGAGCAGAAACTCCTGCCAGCAATACTTAGTACCTTTTTCTTTTCTCTCAAAGTAAGCAATTACCTTAAACTTATGTTCTCGAAAAATACCTTCAGTGCCAATTGGAATGAGTGGCTGATTTTGTGCTTTGGGAGCTTGTTTTTGAACCTTTGGAAAAGTGTTGTTGATGAAGCGTATATAAGAATTGCATTGCCGGCATACACAAAAATCGCTACCGTCCGGATCGTGAAGTTTTATGAGTTCATGGCAATGAGGACAATCAAATGTTTCTGGTTCAGGAAAAGCAGAGAGTTTTACTGATGCCATAGTTTATCGGGTTAGTTCAGTCCTCTGTTTTTCAGTGCCCTCAAAAAATGAAAGTACTTCTGAATAAATGGCTTTAACCTTATTCGTATTGTCTTTTTGATAGTTTGACAAAAAAATATCGAAAGTAGCCAGGTTATATTCAGGCCAGGTATGAATAGATAAATGAGATTCAGTTAAACAAATTACAGCGGTAAAGCCTCCATTCTCAAAATCATGATAAACCTCTCCGACTCCTTTTAAGTCGTATTTTGAAATTACCTGTTCAAAAAAGATTTTGCTTTGCGCCGATGAAGAGAGTAACTCTTGCTTTTTAGAAGTAAACTCTGATAAGATATGTAAACCGGGTTGATATTCCATTTGGGATAAGCCCTCAAAAATATAAATTCTTTGAAATTCTAAGCAGATGATTTAATAGATAAGGGAATAAAAAAATTACATTTGCCGCCAAATGGCAATTAACGAGAAACTTCAGCAACGCAGCAATAATGCCTGCGAACTTTGTTTAAATAATGAAACTGAATTAAGTGCATATATAATTCCTCCAAAGGTTGATGATACTGCCGAAAATCAGGTGGTTTTATGTGAATCCTGTCTGGATCTGATTCGTGAAAATGATTATAGTAATGGGAATTACTGGCGTTTTTTGGAAGGAAGTATTTGGAGTGAAGTACCGTCGGTACAGGTTTTGTCTTACAAAATTTTAGGTAAACTTGATGGCCATCAGTGGGCTACTGATGTTCGGGAAAATGCTTATTTAGACGAGGCTTTAATTGAATGGGCCAATGCTGAAGATACGCTTGAAGCAGAAAAAGTAATTCATAAAGACAGCTTTGGGGTTTTGTTGGAAAGTGGTGACACGGTGGTGCTGACTCAGAATTTGAATGTGAAGGGTACTAATTACATTGCACCGAAAGGAACAATTGTTCGGAAAATTAAGCTGGTGGCTGATAACGCCGAACAGGTTGAGGGTAAAATTAATGGAGATACCATTGTTATCTTAACCAAATTTGTGAAGAAGTCTGTTTAGACTCTGTTTAGAGGATTTAATGGCTGGTAAGTTCCAGCCATTAAATTTGATATTTAACAAACGGAAGTTCTATAGAAATCTGCCCATGCAGATACTTCCTCTTACTCCGATATAGGGACCGAAATTATCTATCTGTAAAAAACCATTCCTTTTGAACAGACGAATAGATTCCTCTTGTAATTCTCCTGTCTCTAAGACTAACTGTGTAAACTTTAATTCTTTAGCCCAGCTAATAATTTCTTCCAGCATGCC
>Ga0307408_100000362_pt1 | contig 42159 bp, 34 predicted proteins | sample 322Cmetagenome_FD_202116 | JGI IMG/M metagenome (GOLD analysis project Ga0307408, IMG submission 202116) | Maize rhizosphere microbial communities from greenhouse at UC Davis, California, United States - 322HYB-C-3 | ecosystem: Host-associated > Plants > Roots > Rhizosphere > Soil | place... | reverse complement strand
CGCCGACTGCAAGCCTTGCGCCAGCGCCGCCGCCAGTTCCGGACCGGACAGGCGGCCATCACGGCCAATCACGACTTTACCCTGATCCTTGGCCCGTGCCGCCAGGCCGAAGGCATGGCCGATCTGGCGCGCGACATTGACATCGAGCGTTTTACCCACGATGCCGCGGATGTCATACATTTTGAAAATCGATTTCGAGATTGTGGTCATATGGACGTAATTTAAGGTGTCATGGAACGTGGAGATATGCGCCGTTGCGGACTCGAGGGTGCCATGCCTGTCAATGCAGCCTTACCCAGAGAAAACAGGGCTCAAATGATAGCGCTATCTTACATTAAAAAAGACCAGATACAAACCCAACCCGCGCCTTTGTCCGCATTCGCAAATTGTCCAACCAAGTGCGATGACATCAAACGGCCAACTTGCATTACTGGCGGAGCTGCTTGCATTGCCGATGCGGGCGGCGACTGGCGGGATGCGCGCGCTGAACGTACACTGCGGCATTCACCGGCGAAAAAACAACCCATGAGCAAAACTTCCAACGGCAGGAGTCGCGCCAGCGGCCGCGTAACCTTGGCGGAGGTCGCCACCCATGCGGGCGTGGCGACCATGACGGCGTCGCGCGCCATTAGCCAGCCCGAACTGGTCTCGACTCTGTTGCGAGAACGGGTCGAAAAGGCGATCGCCGAATTGGGCTATGTACCTAACCAGGCTGCGCGCGCACTGGCGTCGTCGAGATCGAATGTGATCGTGGTGCTGGTGCCGTCCCTGTCCAATGCCGTGTTTACCGCTGTGCTGGCGGGGATCCAGGATGCATTGGATCCTTATGGATACCAAATCCTGATCGGTAACACTCGCTACTCCGGCAGCGAAGAGGAAAAGCTGCTGAACGTGTACATGCAGTCGAATCCGGACGGCATCCTGTTGTCGGGCCTGTCGCACAGCAAAGGCGTCGAAACAATGTTAGCGACTTCGCACGTGCCAGTGGTGTCGATGATGGACATTTCCAGCGATCCGGGCCGCGTGTCGGTCGGCTTTTCGCAAACCCAAGCCGGCTACCAGATGACGCGCTACCTGCTCGGCAAGGGTTATCTTCGCATCGGCTTCATGGGTGCACAACTGGACGAACGCACCCTCAAACGCCTCGAGGGCTACCGCATGGCAATGACGGAGGCCGGCAGACGCGATCCCATATTGGAAATGACAGTGCCTGATCCATCCACCATTGCACTGGGAGCAGAGCTGGTCGAACGTATGATCGACACCATACCCGGTCTCGATGCGATTTTCTGCTGCAATGACGACCTGGCGCACAGCGCGATCTTCCATTGCCAGCGGCACGGCATCGCGGTGCCGCAGCAACTGGCAATATGCGGCTTCAATGATTTACCCGCATCCGCACTGATGTATCCGTCATGCACCACGATCGCAACGCCCCGCTACCAAATCGGCTACGAAGCAGCAACCTTGCTGCAAACGCTGATCAAGGGCGAAAAGCCATTGCACCAGCATGTCGACCTTGGCTTCACGGTGATGGCGCGCGAAAGCGCATAAGCACCAGCCGCAGCAGATCCGCCGGGCCCTGCACCCGGGTCTGAGATCGCATGCACACGTCCCCGAATTGGTGCGCTGCAACACATGATTTTCTTGACCATCCCTTCGTGATCGACCACACTTCGCCCGGTGTTACCGCTATCATTTTAATGTCATATTTATAATTTCGCCAAAATGAACCATAAAAAACTAGCAAGCCGATTGGTTGTCATGGGTGTCTCAGGCAGCGGCAAAAGTGAAGTCGGACGCCGGGTGGCAGAGGCCTTGGGCGCCAGTTTCATCGAAGGCGATGATTTCCATTCGCCTGCCAATGTTGCAAAAATGGCGGCAGGCATTCCGCTCGACGATGACGACCGCGCCGCTTGGCTGCAACGACTGCGCCGTGAAATCGCGCTGGCGAGGGAACATGGCAACAGCCTTGTGGTGTCGTGTTCCGCGCTGAAGCGACGCTACCGCGACCTGCTGCGCGAAGGCGATTCCATGCTGCGCTTTGCTCACCTGCAGGGCACACCGGACGTGATCTCAAAGCGCCTGCTGGCACGTACCGACCATTACATGTCCCCGGCCCTTCTCGACAGCCAGTTGCAAGCGCTGGAACCCCTGCAACCCGATGAGGATGGTGTCACGCTGGACATTACCAGCACACCGCAGCAAATCGCGGCCGCCATCATCGACGCCGCGTAGCGCTGGCGACTACTAAGCGTCAGGCCTGCTCCCGCAGCCGGCGCAGCACGGCCGGCACGATCAGCTTATGCATCGGCGCGACCGGGATCATGTAGATGCGCCCCAGCAGCCCGTGCAAATGCACGACCGTCGACACGGCGACGGCATCCTGGCCGTCGTGGCGCAGTTTGCAAACCGATACTTGCACGCGCAAATGCCTGTCGTCGTCGCCCAGGATCACTTCGTCATCCGACACGCGCAGCACCCTGAAAATACCGGCGCGGTCGCCCGGCTTGTAGTCGGCGGCGGCCTTCTCGGGCCGCAGGCCGCCCAGGCTGCCGAGGTTCTTCAAGCCCACCAACCCCACCACGCGGTTACGCAGCGACATCAAGAAATTGACCCAGCCCGGCGTCCGCCGGACCGTCTCGAGGTACATCTCCATGGCCGTGCGCCGATGGGGCGCGACCGTGGTTTGCCAGCAATCGTGGAAATATGCGCCAGCCAGATCATGATTCAAATGGCTGGCGGCGGGGATCGTGGTTTCAAAGATGGGCGCGTTCATTGCCGGAAGAATAACACGCGCCCTTCGCTTCAGGTCATTGCGGCAGGGTGTTCACGTCGACATTGGGCGCCACGCCGGTCGCAGGCCGCGTGAAGTTCTGGTTCACCGGCACATACGGGCTGAAAAAGCCGCCGTTACGCATGTAAAAGCGGCCATTCCGCAGCCCGCCCGCGTAATCCATGCGCTGCGCGTTGGTCGCTGTCGCGTCGCCCGTGAAGCGCGCCGTGGTCAGCTCGGTCCACGTGCCGGACGTGCTGCGCGCCCACTGGTTGCCATACTGTGCGCTGCGCTCCAGGTAGCCATTGGTGTCGATGAAATTTTCCAGGAACGAGTGCACGCCCGTCAAATAGGTACTGATGGCGGGACGCTTCCACGTCGCGATAAAGCGCCAGCTGGCCAGTTCCGGCGCATAGAACCACGCCGAATAGTCAGTGGCGCCGGCGCCGTCCGGACGGGCGCGCGTGATGAAGCGGTAGGTGGTGCCGGCCGCCCAGTTATAGACGAGGTATGTCTGGCCGCCGGTGCCCTCTCCGCCGAACGCGTTATCCACCACGCCCGCGCCCTTTTTCACCAGCGTGGTCTTGGCGCCGTTGTCCGCATCCCAGACCGAGAACAGGATCCACCGTTCCGATGGCGACTTGACCTGGATGCCGAAGTAGCCCTGGCCAAAGCCATTGGCCATGTAGTACGAGCCGATCTTGTCCTGCCCTGCCGGCACGGTGACTTCGTTGTAGAAATATTCCGTGTTGGCGGGCGCGGTATAGCCGAGGTGCACCGACGGGCCACGGCGTGACCAGTAGTAATTGGCCGGATCATTGGCATAGTTCAAAGTGGCGTTGGCCGTGACCTTCAATGCCGAGACGTCGCCAAAGTAGCCGCCGCTCTTGCTGATCCCCTGCAAATCCACCCGCACATAGCCGGGCGCGGGGACATTGACGGTGCCCAGCGCGTATGTCTTGCTGGCCGCGCCGGCCAGGTTGACGGTAAACGGCGTGCCATTGACAGTGGCGCGCACCGTGCTGCTGGCGCTGCCGGCCAGTCTCGCGTCCATCGCCACCGTCACGCTGCCTGCCGCATTCACGCGGAACCAGGCGCTGGTGACGGTATTGGCGTTGGTCCAGTTGGCGAGGCCGTTGCTGTTGATGATTTCCGTGGCGCCGGACGGGGCGCTGGTAATGAAGGCGTTGCCGGCCAATGCCACGGTGGCGGCAGCCGCCGGGGCGCCGGCTTTGGCGCCCTGTACCGCGCGGGGCGCCTCCTGCGTGACGGCGGATGGACCGCCGCAGCCGGCCAGCAACAAGACTGAGAATTGCAACAGCAAACTTCTACGTTTCATCGTTTGAGTCTCCTGAGTGGGGGCGTTGCCGGCCCCTGTCGGCGGTCCCGGGGCCGGAACCATCTTACGCCATCAATATTTGTCGTCGAACGCAAAAATCGGTTTGCGCTTCGCCCACAAGCCCTTGGTAAAGTCCGGGAAGTCCAGGGTCTGGAAGTTTTGCGCAATCGACTGTTCCGACAGCGGCGTGATCGCGCTCCACGTCACCGCGTCATAGATGTCGATCGGCATCGGCGCGCGCGCCTTCAACGCTTCGATGAACGCATGGATCACGAAATAATCCATGCCGCCGTGGCCCGCGCCCGCCGCCTGTGCGCCATATTTGCGCCACAGCGGATGGTCGAATTTATCCTGGTACCCCTTGAAGTCATCCCACTGGTGCGGCTTGCTGACGCCTTCGATATGGATGCCGTGATTGAGATCCATCCACAGGCCATTGGTGCCCTGCACGCGGAAGCCCAGCGAATACGGGCGGGGCAGCGAGGTATCGTGCTGCAGCAGGATGGTCTCGCCGTTTTCGCACGAGATCGTGGTGGTGACGATATCGCCCAGCCGGAACTTGGCTTGCGCATTCGGATGCGCCGGACCGCCCTGCTTCACCACGTAATCATGCAGGCCGCGCGCCTTGGTGGCAAAGGTGTTAATGCGGGTAAAGCGGTTGCCCCGGTTGATGTTGGTGTACATCGCGCACGGGCCGATACCGTGGCTCGGATACAGTTCGCCATTGCGCTGCACCGAGTGCTCGGTGCGCCAGCGCGCCTCCGACCAGCCCTTGGCGCCGAATTCCACGCCGCTGCCATACGGTTTCGCCGGATCGCCGTTGTTGAACTTCACCGCCCGCAAATCGTGCTGGTACCCGCCCTGCAGGTGGACCAGTTCCCCGAACAGGCCGGAACGCACCATTTGCAGCACGGCCAGCACGTCGCGCCGGTAACACACGTTTTCCAGCAGCATGTACGGCGTGCCGGTTTTCAGCTGCGTCTCCAGCACATCCCAGTGGTCTTGCAGCGACACGCCCGCCACCACTTCGCAACCCACCGCCACCTTGGCCTGCATGGCGTCGATCGCCATTTGCGCGTGATACTCCCATGGCGTGGCGATGATGACGCCATCGAGCGCCTTGGCGTCGAGCATGGCGCGGTAGGCATGCGGGTCCCCCTTCTCTGCGCCGTTGGCGCCGAAGGTGCGTGGCCGAGGCTTGCCGGCCTTTTCCACCATGGCCAGCGCCTTGCCCAGCATGATGGGTTCGATATCGCACAGCGCCACCACTTCCACGTCATCGCGGCGCACCAGTTCGCGCAGCAGCACCTGGCCACGCATGCCGGTGCCGATCATGCCGAGGCGCAGGCGTTCGCGCCCGGCGGCGGCGAAGGACGGCAGCGACAGGCTGCCAGCCAGCGCAGCGCCGGCGCCAGCGGCGGTATTGAGGAAGTGACGTCGATTGATCAGTTTTTCCATTGTTTATAGCCTCTTGTTTAGAACGATCACCAGAATTTGTAGCTGGCGGACAGCGCAAGCTGGCGGCCAAACAGGTTGGTGCTGTGGTTATAGCCTTCCCAGCCATTCGGGTCGTAATACGGACGCTTGTTCAAGACGTTTTTCACGTTCAGGCCCACGTCCAGGTGCTTGATCGGTTTCCACGTCAGGCCCAGGTTGACCGTGGTATAGGACGGCGCACCATCGCACAATTCCTTCGGCATGTCGAGACCGGCGGCCTTGCAGGTGCCTGGTGCGTTATCCTCATCCCATGGGCCGTAGGACCAGTTGGTCTTGCCCGTGTAATTGACAAACACGCTGGTGACAAAATTGCCATAGCTCCAGTCCGCGTTGAAGGTCGCGCGCACCCGAGGCGAATCGTAGCTGCCGACGTAATTGCCCGAGAAGCCTTCGCCATCGTCCGAATGATATTTTTCACGCTTGCGGATGGTGGTGGCAATGCCGGTGCCCAGCTTGCCCCAGTCCCCGAGCGAGAAGCGGGTGCGCGCATCGATATCGAAGCCATCGACCAGCGTGCGGCCACGGTTCAAGTACGCGTTGATCAAGCCGCCCAGGTTGCCCACCGAGTAGCTCGGGACACCGCCCGTGCAGGCGGCGGCATTGGCTGGATTGCCGCACATGGCCGCCACCGCCGCCATATTGGCGCGGTCCGCATCGGTCAACGCGCTGCGGATCGCCTGGTTGGTGCCGGTCAGGCCTGGTCCATGTTTTTCAACCAGGTGCGTAAACAACCGGTTGAAGTCTTGCCGGATGATTTCATTGCGGCGGTAGATAAACCAGTAATCGAGCGAAATGCTGACATCCTTGGCCGGCTGCAGCACGATGCCGGCGGTGGAAATCTTGGCTTTCTCCGGCTGCAGTTGCGGGTTCGGCGGCGTCAAGCCACCGACCGTGGTCGAGCAGTTGGAGTTCAGCAGCGCCTTGCCCAGGTCCGCATCGGTCTTGCTCACGGACTTCATCAGCATGCGGGCAATCGCATTGGTTTCGTCGCAGCGCACCGTATCGCGGATGCCCCCAACCTGCGCAAACACGCCGCCGCTGCCCGATTCCGCCAGGTTCGGGGCGCGGAAACCTTCCGAATAGGTGCCGCGCACCAGCAGTTCCGGACGCGCGCGCCATTGCACGCCAAGCTTGGGCGCCACGTTGGCCGAGAAGTTCGGGTATTTGTCGAGGCGGGCCGCCGCGTTGACTTCCAGCGTATCGGTGACCGGCACCACCACTTCGCCAAACAGCGACGAAATCGTGCGCTTGCCGTCGAACCAGGAGCCGCCCTGCTGCGTGATCAAGCCATTGGCCGCATCGGGGTTGCCCGGCGTCTCAAAGCTTTCGCGCATCAGGTTGGCGCCGAATGCCGCGCGCACTTCGCGCTCGCCCAGTTTGAACAGGGTGCCTTCCACCTTGCCGTCCCACGTAATGAGCTTGGTCCAGGACTGGATGTCGAAGGTCGGATAGGCTTCGCGCAACAGCGCCGCATTGGCCTCGCTGATCACGCCGAATTGGTAGGCCGGGTTGTCCGAAATATAGGTGCGGCCCGTGACAGGATCCTTGGTGAATGGACCGAACGCCTTTTCAAAGCCCTTGGTGTTGACGTTGATGGTCTGGTACAGCACCGAGTGGCTGCCCGCCACCGTCAGCGCGGTTTCAAAGTCCCAGCCGCTCATGAAACCGCCCGGCAAGCCACCCATGCTGCCGCGCAGGCCAGCCATCACGCGATAGTTATCGTCGGAGTTTTTCTGGCCGAAGTGGCCGACGGCATCCTGCATCAGGTAATTCATGCCTGCCGCCCCGCCCATGGTGGCCGCCATGTCCGCATCCAGCTTGCCCTTCAGGTATACATTGTTCGGGCCCAGGTAGGGAATGCTGAAGGTATTGAGCCTGCTGCCGGTATTGCGCGAGAACCAGTTGTTGGTGGTGCCGCTGTTGAAACTGCGCGGACCGTTCTCGCCCCGCAGTTTAATATGGGTCAGCACCGCTTCCGCGAAGCCTTCCATGTCGCCGCCCAGTTTGGCGCGGCCGCTGAGGTAGGCCGTGGCGCGGTCCGAGGTCGGGCCGGTATCGAGTGAATACGGCAAGGTGTTCCAAATGCAGCGGGTGCCGGAAGCTTCCGTGATCATGGTCGGGCAACCAGCCACCGCGCGCTGGGTGCGCGCATTGTTTTTCAGCGGGTTGAACACAAAGAACGTGCCCGGGTTCAGCGTGCCCGGCTCGCTGCCGGTGCCGATGCGGAAGTTGGAAATGTAGTTCGGGTTGTTGACATAGAAGTACTCGGGACGCTTCAAATACGTGTCCGCCAGTGAAATGCGGTCGCGCTGGTAGACATTGACCGAACCGTAGACGTTGTAGCCGTCGCTATCGAGGTCGCCGGTGCCGAAAATCAGGCTGGCCTGGCGCTCGCCGTACGATTTCACGCTGGGCGAACTGTCGTTGCTGGCGCGCGCTTCCAGGCCCTTGTAATTCTTTTTCGTGATCACGTTAATCACACCGGCCACGGCGTCCGAACCATACACCGCCGAGGCGCCGTCGGTCAGCACTTCCATGCGTTCGATCGCGGCGGCGGGAATCGCATCGATATTGACGAACATGGTCTGGAAGCCGGACGGCGCGCCATAGAACGACAGGCGGCGGCCGTTGAGCAGCACCAGCGTGCCTTGCGCACCGAGGCCGCGCAAGTTCGCCTGCGATCCGCCGTCGGAACCGGTGAACATGGAGCGGAAGTCCTGCTGGGCGGGACGGGCGGCCGGCAGGTTGTCCAGTACCTGCATCAGGGTGCGGGCGCCCATGTTTTCAATCTGCTTGGCGTCGATCACCTGCACCGGCGACGCGGTTTCCGCATTGATGCGTTTCAGGCTGGAACCCGTCACTTCCACCCGTACGATTTCCTTGCCGGCCGCCTGGTCGGCGCCCTCCGCGCCTTCCGCCGCGTGGACGGTGGCCATTCCCGATGCCAGTCCTGCCGCCGCCAGGGCAGCGATCATTTTTTTCATTTGCATGTGCGTCTCCATGTGCGTCTCCTTTGGGATGCACGCTCCCCTCCCCCGTCATGGCGAGGGGTGCGCGTCTTGTTGTGGTTGGGTTGTCAGGCTGGTATCAGCGTCGGGCTGGAGGCGAATCCGTAAGCATTCGCACGGTCGCGCCTTCGGTTCCGGTCAACATGGCGTTGGCCCAGTTGCCGCACACCTTCGCGGGTTGCTTGCCTTGCGCGCCCAGGGTGCGCAGGCTCAGTTGGGTGACACCACGGATATCGAGTTCCGGCTTGACGACGGCGGGTGCCGTGACCAGGCCGCTGTCGTACAACAGCCGGTCACCGCTCCAGACCTGGAATTGCAAGCCCCCGGCGTCCCGGCAGCTGTCGTCCACGCCAAGGTCGGCGCGCAGCAAGTTCCAGTTCCCGGCCAGCCGCAGGTCGATGCGGCCCGCCGGTCCCATGCCAAGGCCCTTGTGGAACCTCAGTCCGTTCATGCGCATTTCCGCGCTGTTGTTCGCTTTGCCCACCGGCGCCGGCTTGTCCCGGCCCTGCGCCATGGCCGGCAGCAGGTCGGACAGGTAGCGCTGCTGTTCTTCTCCTTCCTTGACGGGATGTTCAAGGATATTAAATTCCGACAAGGTAACCGGTGGCACATCTTTCGCGGCCGCCGCATCGAATGCCCGCGCGCCTGCCCCCTGCGCCGCCGTCACCATCGGGTCGACGGTTCCCGCGCCATCGCCTTCCGGGTTGTGCACCGACAGCACTCGGAAGCGCAGCAGCCGGCCGATCGAAGGCTTGAAGGCGATGGCCTGCTTGCCCTGTTCCAGCTTCAGGCGCCCGGTGTGGACCGGCTTGCCCCAATCTCCATTGCTGTCGGCCAGGTAGATTTCATAGTCGCGCACCTGGCCATGCTTCCAGTTGGCGTCCGTGCGCGGCGCGATCTCGATACCGTCCACCAGGCGGCGCTCCGTAAAACCTATGGTCCATTCATGGGCGCCGCTCTTGATGGCCTGGCTGCGCACCGTGCGGAACCAGGTGCCCGGCTTGCCATCGAAGGCGTTTTCCAGCGGGTGGCCCGGTTCTTCGAACGGGCGCGATACGACGACCATCGCATCGGCCGGCAACGCGCGGCCCAGCGCCGGTGCGGCGGGGAATGCGCCGTCGGCGCGCGCCACGGCCACCGGGCCTTGCACGGTAATGCGCAGCGGCTGGCGGATATCCTGCGCGGCGGTTTTCACCAGCACTGTCCCGCCCCGTTCCCGCCCATCGAAATACCAGCCCTCGGGCGCGGCATCCCAGGCGGCGCGGTCCGGCAGGAACGGCAGCGCGCGGCCACCGGCGTCCACCGCCGACGGGCGGTTGGCGGCCAGCATGCGCAGCGCATAGCCACGGCGCGCCAGCTGGCCATCGTAGCTGCCGGCCACGGCCCCGATCTCCACCGACACGGCGCCATTGACCGTCGCCATGGAGAAGCGCTGCTGGCTGAAGGCGCCCTGCTGGTAGCGGCGCGTGTTGCCGTCGTCTTCATACATGGTGAAGGAGGAGGCGCCGTTCGCCGTTTGCGGGTACAGGTCCAGGGTCACCACATCTTTCGGCTTTTCGCCGTCATACAGCGCTTCCGGATACATCGGCAGGATGGCGCCGGCCCGCACCAGCACCGGCAGCTTGTCCAGTGTGACCTGCATGTCCAGGTCGCGGCCCGCCTTGTCGGCCGTGACCTGGCGGCCATCCCAGTAATCAAACCACTGTCCCCGCGGCACGTGGATGCCCTTGCGCCAGCCCTGCGTCACGGCCTGGCTGCGGTAGACCGGCGCCACCAGCATGTCGCGCCCCAGCATGAACTGGTACTTATGGGTTTCCAGCAGCGCGGACGGATCGTCCGGGTAATCCCACATCAGGCCGCGCACCAATGGTGCGCCGCTTTGTTCCGCTTCGCGCGCCAGGGTGTACATGTAGGGTGTCAGGCGCAGCTTGAGTTTCAGGTAGCGGCGGTTGATGGCGCGGTACGGTTCATCGAACCACCATGGATGCTTGCGCGCCGCCTGCGACCAGCCGGACATGCCCATCAAGACCGGCGTAAACGCTTTCCACTGCAAATCGCGCACATAGGTTTCCGGGCTGCCGCCAAAGATCGCATCGACGTCGCCGGTCGCATACGCCTGACCCGACAAGCCGGAACCGATCAGGGTCGGAATGTGCCAGCGGATGTAATCCCAGCTGGCGCTCTGGTCGCCGGTCCACGCCACCGCGTAGCGCTGGGTGCCGGCCCAGCCCATGACCGTCCACAGGAACGGGCGGCTGTCGGAATTGTCCAGGATGCCGTCATACGCGGATTTATTCGCGTCCAGCGAAAACTGGTAACCCTTGCCGGTCCACGCCACGTCGAGCTTTTGCACGCGGCTGCCGGCCCGGCCCACTTCCCATGCGATCTTGTCGACGCCGTTTTCCGTCCACAGGCCGGTGCGGAAGCCATATTTCGCCAATCCCGCCACCGTGTCCGGCAGCGACGTGTAGCCGCAGCCATAGCCATCGTTGGGCAAGATCCAGCCACCCGGCATATCGTGTTCGCGGTACTTGCGGGCCACGGCGTCCACCACGTCCGACGTCTTGCCGGTCGGGCCATCGCTCCAGCCGGCCGGCACGGTGCCGGGCTTTTTCACGTTGTCGCCATCGTTGTAGCAATCGGCGTCGCCATATTCCAGCGCCCAGCGCGGCAACAACCGCGCACGGCCGGTCCATTCGGTGTAGCGCGCCAGCACGTCGCGGATATCCTTGCCGACAAAGTAGTAGGCATCGAACCGCTTTTCAGCATGCTGCAAGGTGCTTTGTTCCTGCTGGCGCAAATCGTAGACGCCGTCGGTCCAGGTGTTGCGCAGCATGCCCCAGCCTTTGGAGCTCATCAGGAATGGCGCGGGGCTGGGGCGGTCGCCCTCTTCCCAGCCGCCCGAATACGACACGTGCAGCTGGCGGCCCTTGAATTCAAAGCGGCCGTTTTGCTGGCCGCCGCCATAAAAGCGCTCGGCGCGGCTGCTCGACAGCGTTTGCACGGTCAGGGTCTCGCTTTTCGCCGTGGCCAGCTCCAAAGGCTGCACTTCGCGCCACAACGGTTCCGTGTCGCCGGCGCGGTACAAGGTGAAACGCAGCGGCTTGCGGTCGATGCGCAGGCGCAGCGCGCTGGTGGCGATTTCCACGTGCGCACCGTCCTCGGTGACTTTTGCCGCCACTTGCGCATCCACCTTGCCGATCACGATGGCCGCCGCCTGGTCGCCTGCTCCCGTCAATTCAGCGGGCTTGTTGCCGGTCTTGGGCGCGGCCCAGATCCGCACCACGTCGGCGCGGGGCAATTCAATGCGGACGATGGCGCCACTGTCGGTGGCGATATCCCATGCGCCGGCGGCGGCGCCCTGCACGGGCTGGAAGCTGCGCAGGTTGCCGACCGGCGCGGCCAGCAGCGGCGCGGCGGTGGCGGTCAGCAGGGATAACAGGCCGCTGGCGGCGGCGCGGCGATAAACTTGTTTGCGTTTCATGGCTGGCTTGCAATGTGAATCGATGCACGCACTTTAGAAAGAAAAGTAAGCAACGTCAACCAAAAGAAAGAAAAACTGTAAATTCATGCGAAAAAAGTTCAATTTTTCCGTATTTTTCTTTCGTTTATAAGCGTTTTAATGTGTTTTACTTTCGAATTCGTGGCAAACAGCACACATTACTGTGCTTACACCTGGCCTTTAGCGGTATGCGAAGCAAAAGGAAATAACGATCCATCTTTCGTTTTACTTTCGTTATTGACTTTTGAAAAGCAGAACCTTATGCTTTCATTCAATCGCCACTTTTACTTTCTTTCGATGACACAACTTCTGCAACGCGACCCGCAAGGCTGGTCCGACATGGGCGGCCTGTCCACCGCCGAGGAAATCGCCCAGCAACCGGCCGTCTGGCGCGCGCTGGCGGCCAGCCTGCAAGCGGAACTGCCGCGCGTGGCGGCCTTCCTCGGTGATTGCCTGCGCAATCCCGCCCAGCGCGTGATCCTGACGGGCGCCGGCAGTTCCGCCTATGCGGGCGAAATCATTGCCGACACGCTCGATGCGGCCTGGCCGGCCCGCGTGCGCGCCGTGCCGACCACCAGCTTGCTGACGCATGCGGAACTGTACCTGGACCCGGCCGCGCCCACCCTGCTGGTATCGTTTGCGCGCAGCGGCGACAGCCCGGAAAGCGTGGCGGCGGTGGAATTGCTGCGCAGGGCCGTGCCGGGCGCCCGCTTCCTGCACGTGACCTGCAATGCGGACGGCGCGCTGGCGCGCCAGGCCAGCGACCATGACCACGTCTGCACCCTGCTGATGCCGGCCGCCAGCTGCGACCGTGGTTTTGCCATGACCAGCAGTTTTACATCGATGGTGCTGGCCACCCTGTGCGCGCTGTCGCCACAGCCGGCCGCGCAATCGCTCGGACAGCTGTATCAGTTGGCGGCGCTGGCCGAACAGGGACTGGCGGCATGGAGCGCACCGGTGGCGGCACTGGCGGCGCGGCGCGTCGACCGCGTGGTCTACCTCGGCGCGGGGCCGCTGGAAGCGCTGGCGAAGGAAGCCGCGCTGAAAATCCTGGAACTGACCGCCGGCCAGGTGCAGGCGATGGCCAATACCCCGCTGGGTTTCCGCCATGGCCCGAAGGCGGCCGTCAACGGTACCACCCTGGTGGTGCTGTTCCACAGCGCGAAAGCGCTGGCGCGCCGCTATGACGCCGACTTGCTGGCGGAATTGCGCCGCGACGGCATTGCCGCGCGTTGCCTGACGGTGGGTTTTGACGCCGACATCGGCTTGCCGGGCGGCGACGATGTGCATGCGGGCTTGAACGACGCGTGGCTGGCGCCCCTGTGGCTGCTGATGGCCCAGCAATATGCACTGCACCAGTCCGCGCTGCTGGGCCTGCGCCCCGACAATCCGTTCGCTGGCGGCACCGTCAATCGCGTGGTGCAAGGCGTCACCATTTACCAGGATTGAGAAGACTATGAGCGAGCACATGCCCCGCGCGTGGCACGGCATCGATATCGGCGGCAGCAAGATCGAGCTGGTGACGTATGCCGAACAGGGCGCGCAATTGCAGGAGCGGCACCGCGAACGCATCGCCACGCCGGGCCACGATTTCGTTGAATTCATGGCCGCGATTACCACCCTGGTGGCGCGCGCCGATGCGGCGCTGGGCAAGGACAAGCCGTTGCGGGCCGCGGTCGGTGTCGGCCTGCCCGGCGTGATCGACAGCGCCAGCGGGCGCCAGGTCAGTTCCAACGTGCCCGCGCTGAATGGCCGGCTGGTGGCGCAAGCCATGCAGGAAGCGCTGCAGCGCCCGGTCGCGATCGGCAATGACTGCCAGTGCTTTGCCTTGTCCGAAGCGCAGGGCGGCGCGGCCGATGGCTTGCCCACCATGTTCGGCGCCATCCTCGGCACCGGCGCCGGCGGCGGCTATTGCGTCGAAGGCCGTTTGCAGCGCGGCTTCAACGGCATTGCCGGTGAATGGGGCCACTGGAGCATCCCGGCGCCGCTGCTGGCGCGCCATGGCTTGCCGATTGTCGACTGCCCGTGCGGCAAGCAGGGCTGCCTGGAACGCTATGTGTCCGGCCCCGGCATGAGCCGCCTGCACGCGCATTTCGGCGGCGACGGCGCGCAGCCGCTGGCCATCGCGGCACGCGCCCATGGCGCGAGTGCATCAGAGGCGGCGGTCCATGCCGAAACGGTGCACCTCGATTTGCTGGGCCACGCGCTGGCCTGCCTGGTGCTCACATATGACCCGCATGCGATCGTGCTGGGCGGCGGCTTGTCGAACCTGCCGCACCTGTACCGCGATTTGCCGGGCGCGGTGCGGCGCCACCTGTTCCGGGGCGTGCAAGTGCCGCCCATCCTGCCGCCCCGCTTCGGCGACGCCGGCGGTGCGCGCGGCGCGGCGCTGCTGGCGCGCCAGCAAACCATGACTTCCATTTTTTAACTGTTCCGAGCCATGACCCAGAACGAAACCTTGTCTCCCGTCCAGCAAATCGTCAAGGCCCACCGCCGTGGCGAAGCCGTGGGCCTGTACAGCGTGTGCTGCAGCCATCCTGTCGTGCTGCGCGCGGCCATGCGCACCGCGCTGGCCTATGACACCGTGCTGCTGGTGGAAGCGACCTCGAACCAGGTCGACCAGTTCGGCGGCTATACCGGCATGACGCCGCCGCAATTCCGCGACTACGTGCACGGCCTGGCGCGCGAACTGGCCTTCCCCCTGGAACGGCTGGTGCTGGGCGGCGATCACCTGGGACCGAACGCGTGGCAGCAGCTCGACGCCGCCACCGCGATGGCCCATGCGGAAACCCTGATCGCCGCGTATGCGGCGGCCGGCTTCCATAAGATCCACCTCGATTGCAGCATGCGCTGCGCCGACGACCCGCGGCACCTGCCCGATGAAACCGTGGCGGCCCGCTCCGCGCAACTGTGCGTGGTGGCCGAGCTTGCGGCCGCCGGCGCGGGGCTGCCGCCGCCGGTGTACGTGATCGGCACCGAAGTGCCGGTGCCGGGCGGCGAAGCGTCGCTGGAGCAGGCGCTGGCGGTCACCGCCCCGGCCGCCGCGCGCACCACGCTGAACGTGCACCGCCGCGCCTTCCTCGACCAGGCATTGCACGACGCGTGGCGACGCGTGGTCGCCATGGTGGTGCAGCCGGGTGTGGATTTCGACCACAGCGCGATCCAGCATTACGATGCGGCGCGGGCGGCCAGCCTGTCGGACTTCGTGGCGGGACAGCCCGGGCTGGTGTTTGAGGCCCACTCCACCGATTACCAGCGCGAAAGCGCGCTGCACCAGATGGTGCGCGACCACTTCGCGATCCTGAAAGTCGGCCCCGCCGCCACCTTCGCGCTGCGCGAAGGCCTGTATGCGCTGGAACAGATCGAAAGTGAACTGGTGCCGAAGGCGCAGTGCTCGAACCTGATGCGCGCGCTGGAAGACACCATGCTGGACAAGCCGCAGCACTGGCGCAAGCATTACCTCGGTAGCGGCGCCGAACAGCGCTTGCTGCGCCGCTATGCGCTGTCGGACCGCTGCCGCTATTACTGGGGCGAGCCGGAAGTGGCGCATGCGGTGGCGCGCCTGATGGACAACCTGGCAAGCGTGGCGATTCCGCTGCCGCTGCTGTCGCAGCACTTGCCGGAACAATACCTGGAAGTGCTGCAGGGGCAGCTGGAAAACCGCCCGTCCGCCTTGCTGGAGCACAAGGTGGGCCGCGTGCTGGCGCAATATGCGCGCGCCTGCAACCGCAACCAGGCCGCCGCCATCGTCGCGATTGCGGCCCTGGACAGCGGGACCGCCGCCGCTGGCGCGACGGCGGCAATCTGTTAAGCTGCCGCTTTTTCAGCCCACGCCAACAGAGCCCGACCATGCGCAATACCAGCCAACGCCGCGAAACGATCCTGCAACTCCTGGCCCGCCAGGGTTCGGTGCAAGTCACCGAACTGGTGGAGCAGTTCGGCGTATCCGCCGTGACGATCCGCAGCGACCTGACGGCGCTCGAGTCGCAGGGCCTGGTCACGCGCAGCCACGGCGGCGCGCTGCTGGCGCGCACGCCGCCGCCGGAACACAGCATCCGCCAGAAGGACGCCATCAACCACGAACAAAAGGAACGCATCGGCGCACTGGCGGCCAGTCTGGTGCAGCCGGGCGATAACATCGTGATCGATTCCGGCACCACGACGATTTCGCTGGCGCGCCATTTGCGCGACGCCGAAAGCGTCACCGTGGCCACCAATGGCCTGAATATCGCGTGGGAGTTGCAGGATGCGCCGGGCGTGGACCTGATCCTGACCGGCGGCTTGCTGCACAAGAAATCGCTGTCGATCCAGGGCAGCCAGGCCGAATCCTGCTTGCAGGCTTACAGTTTCGACAAGCTGTTCCTCGGCGTCGACGGATTCGACTTGCAGTTCGGCGTCACCACCCACCATGAAGCGGAAGCGAGCCTGAACCACAAGATGGTGGAGCGTTCGCGCAAGGTCATCGTCCTCACGGACGCTTCCAAGTTCGGGCGCGTCAGCCTGCACCGCATCGTGCAGCTGGACCGCGTCCATACCGTCATCACCGATGCCGCCATCAGCCCCGAATACCGCGAGGGCTTGCTGCGGCTCGGCATCGAATTACTTATTGCGGAATAGAGCGTTGTGTTGAACGAGATCAGTGGCAGAATCCTCACTCCTTCCGGCTGGATCAATGGCACGATCGCCTTTGACCAGCGCATCCACGCCATCGGCCATGACGCCACCGCCAATGGCGCCCTGACCATCCTGCCGGGCTTTATCGACTTGCACGTGCATGGCGCGGCCGGCACCGACATCATGGAGGGCGGCGACGCCGGCGCGGTCGTGGCGCGCGCCCATGCGCGGCATGGCACTACGGCCCTGCTGGGCACTACCCTGACGGCGCGCGAGCCGGCGATCCGGCGCGCCCTGTCCGGACTGGCCGGTGTCATCGCATCTCGTCCGGCGGGCGGGGCGCGCATGCTGGGCGTCCACCTGGAAGGACCGTTCCTGAACATCCACCGCCTCGGCGCGCAGCCGCCGGACGTGATGGTGGGCAGCCTGGCGCAGGTGCAAGCGCTCAATGCGATCGCCCCGATCCGCGTGCTGACCATGGCGCCCGAAGTGCCGGGCCACCTGGAACTGATCCCCGCCCTGCGCGGCATGGGCATCCGGGTCCAGATCGGCCATAGCGCCGGCACCTATGACGACGGCGTGGCCGCGCTGGACGCGGGCGCCACCGGTTTCACCCACTTATATAACGGTATGACCGGCGCCGGCCACCACGATCCCGGCATGGCGGCGGCCGCGCTGGCCCATGCGGAATATGCGGAAATCATCCCCGACCTGCAGCACGTGCAGCCAGGCGCGATCCGCGCCGCGCTGCGCGCGATTCCCCGCCTGTATGGCGTGACCGATGCCACCTCCGCCACCGGCATGCCGGACGGCGAATATGCGCTGGGCACGCAGCGGGTCTTCAAGTGCCAGGGCTGCGTGCGGCTGGCCACCGGTTCGCTGGCCGGCAGCGTGCTGACGATGGACCAGGCGCTGCGCAACTTTGTCGGGCTGGGACTGGACCTGGCCGACGCATCGAACCGCCTGTCGCGCTATCCGGCCGAATACCTGGCAGAAGCGGAACGGGGTCGCCTGCAGCCGGGAGCCTGGGCCGACATCGTCGTGCTGGACCAGGACTTGCGGCCCGTCGCGGTCTATGTCGAGGGCGAGTCCATAGCATTAACCGAAACCGCTTCGTTAAACCCGTAGGGCGGTTTCCGCCTTGGCGGAAGCCGCCCTACGGAATTCACCGCGTAGCCATAACAACGATAACGCCCGATAACGACCTGGAGACATCATGCAAACCGCATCAACGCAAGCAGAAGCATCCACCGCCGCCCCCCCCTCCCGCACCTGGGCGATGCGCTACATGCTGTTCATCGCCGGCATGGGGGGGCTGTTGTATGGCATCGATGTCGGCATCATTGCCGGCGCCCTGCCCTACCTGGAATCGACCGCATCGCAGGCGTGGCAACTGAGCGCCCAGCAACTGTCGTTCATCGTGGCGGCCGTGCTGCTGGGCTCCGTGCTGTCGTCGCTGTTTGCCGGCGCACTGGCGGACGCCATCGGCCGCCGCTGGGCCATGGTGCTGGCCGGCGGCCTGTTCACCGCCAGCATTCCGCTGATCGCCTTGTCGGATGGCTATACCGCGCTGTTGCTGGGCCGCCTGCTGCAGGGCGTGTCCGGTGGCCTGATCGGCGTGGTGGTGCCGCTGTACCTGGCCGAATGCCTGCACGCGAGGCAGCGCGGACGCGGCGCCGCGCTGTTCCAACTGCTGTTGACCATCGGCCTGGTGGCCGCCGCCGTGATCGGCTATGTGGAAGCGCAAGGCGTGGAAGCGGCCGTCGAGACCGCCAAATCGCTGCCGGAATCGGCCCGCGCCGAGGCGCTGTTCGATGCCAAGGACAACGCATGGCGCCGCATCTTCTGGATGTGCCTTGCGCCGGGTGTAGTGTTCACCGTCGGCAGCCTGCTGCTGGCCGAATCGCCGCGCTGGCTGGCGCGCCGTGGCCGGATCGAACAGGCCCGCGCGGCGCTGCTGCGCACCCGCACCCAGGCCGAGACGGAGGCGGAAATGCGCGATATCGGCGCCGGCCTGGCGCTGGTGCATGCCGATCTCGGGCAAGCGCGCCCCACCGATTCCCTGCTGAGCCGCCGCTATGTCTTGCCGTTCCTGCTGGCGTGCCTGATCCTGGCTTTTACGCAGGCGACCGGCATCAATTCCATCCTGGCCTATGTCGTCAATATCCTGAACCAGGCCGGTTTGCCAGGGGCCACCGCCAACATGGCGGACGTCGGACTCAAGGTGCTCAATGCCGTGATGACGGTGGCCGCCGTGGCGCTGGTCGATACGCGGGGCCGCAAATTCCTGCTGATGCTGGGCAGCGGCGGCATCGTGATTGCGCTGGTGGCGGCGGGCTTGCTGTTCCGCGGCGCCGAAAGCGCGCAGCGCGATGTGACGGCGCAGGTGCAGGCCATGGTGGCGGCCGATGGCTTGTCGCTGCGGGCCGATGCCGCGACCTTGCAGGCGCTGGGCGGCGCCAGCGGTAACGGCAACGTGGGGGGCGGCGGCCCGGCGCAACTGACGGTGGCCTATGCGTATGGCCCCTTCACGAATGTGCAATCGCTGCGCAGCGACGATCCCGCCCTGCCCACCCTGGCCGTGTCACGTGACGCCACCGTGCAGCAGGACAGCGTGATCGGCGCGTTCTTCCGCAAGTTGCACATCAATCCGTTTGCCGATCCGATTGATGCACGCGGCGCCCCGCTGCGGATTGAACAGGCCACCTTGGGCATGGTGCCGCCGGCATCGCATGGCTGGCAAGTCGCGCTGGCGATCTGCCTGTTCGTGGCCAGCTTCGCGGTCGGCCCCGGCGTCTGCGTCTGGCTGGCCCTGTCCGAACTGATGCCGACCCGCATCCGCTCGAATGGCATGAGCATCGCGCTGCTGATCAACCAGTTTGTCTCGACCGTGATTGCCGCCGTGTTCCTGCCGACCGTGGGGCGGCATGGGTACTCCACCATGTTCTTCTATGGCGCGGCGTGCACCGTCATTTATTTCCTCGCGGCCGCGTTCCTGTTGCCGGAAACGAAAGGCAAGACGCTGGAGGAAATCGAGGCGCATTTCGCCCGCTGACCTACAAGCCGCCGGGGCGTGCGCCTACAGCGGCGGCGCCCGGCCGGGCCTAGCATGGGAATGCGCCGGGACGGTCCGGCATATTTCCAGGAGACTATCATGGCTCAGAATCAACAGCATGGCGAACAGTCGATCGGCAGCGATGGCGGCAAGGCCCAGGATGGCATCCAGGGCACGCCATCGGGTACCGAAGGCGCCACCAGCGGCCAGGGGATAGAAAAAGGCCAATCCAAACAAAACGCACGGGTATCAGGAAAGCATACGGAAAAACCGCCGGGGCAGAATCCGGGCAACCGGCAGGGTTCCGGGGGCACGGAAACCTACCAGCGCAACGACCTGTTCCAGGATGACGGTGAAAACGCCCGCATGGACGAGCAGCAACGTTCCGACAGCCAGCAGAGCGCCCAGCGCGAAGGCATGGGCAGCCACCAGCATGGCGACAAACGCAATACCCGCCAGGGCACGGACGTGGAGCGCGGCGACGAGGATCCCGGCAACCTGCATTCCGACAAGGACCCGGACCGCGAACGCTGATCGCGCCGCCCCGCCCCGGGGCCGGGCGGCGGAAGCGTTTTAGCGCAACGTCTGCTGTGGCTGCGCCACCGGTGATACCGGCACGCCGCCGCGCACCGCCCGCAGGGTCACCAGCCTGACCGGCTCCAGCGCGTTTTCCGGTTTGCCGTCGGTCGTTACCGCCAGCGCGATCGTGTTGTCGCCGTTGGCGTTGAGGATACCCGGCGGCAGCACGAAGGTGCGCTGGGGGCCGATGTGGCTGATGAAATTACCCATGTTCCAGCCATTCACGAACATCAATACACGCGTCTTCGTTTCAGACCTGGGCTTGCTGGTGTCGCCAAACGCCAAGCCAAGCTGGATGTCGTGCTGCTTCGGCAAGTCCAGCCTGAATTTCGTGCGCAGCCAGTAAGTCCCGGGTTGCGGCGGCGCCGCACCCGGCGACGCCGCCGACCAGCCATCGGCAACCGCCGCGCCTGGCGTCGGCAAATACCAGCCCTGCCGCTCGCCGTACAGGCCGCCATTGTTCATCGGCCCGCGCACCAGGTCCGCGATTTCCTCGCCGCCCCGGTTGCCCTGCAATTTCCATGCGATCGGCGTGGCGAATTTCGGTCCCTGCGGCGCGGCCAGCGAAGCGCTGACCAGGCCGCGCGCTTCCTTGTGCTCGTCGTTGGCCGCCAGGTCCCAGTTGTGCGAGTTGTTGCGCACCATCACGGACAGCACATGCGGCCCCGGCTTCAACGCATCCGGCGGCAACGTGAACGATGCGGTGGCAGTGGTCTTGGGCCGCGCTTCGCCGGCCGGCACTTCGCTCTCGCCGAGATAGACGCCATCGAGCCACGCCTGCAGCATGCCCGCGCCGCCACCGCCATACGCCAGTTCCAGCCGCGTCGGCGCATCGCGGCCGGGCGCCAGCTCGAAGCGGCCCCGGTACCACACGTCGCCGTGGTGGAAGCCGTAATCGCTCATCGCCAGCACCGGCTGCCCGGGCGGCGGCTGGGTGGCCGTGGTGGCGGCGCTGACGGCCAGGTCCGCCTTGCGCCATTGGCTGTCGTCGAAGTCCGGGCGGGCTTCCGGCGTATCCTTGCGCAAACCCCATGGCAGCGCCATCAGATCCGGCAACTGATACGGCGCCGGCCCGGCGATCCCGCTTGCCACGACACGGCCATCAGGGCCGCCGGACACGCTCAGCGCCTGGCCATTGAATCGCACGCCACTGGCGGCACGCCCGGCCCAGACTTCGAGGCTGGACGGCGCGGCGCTGTCGCCCTGCACCGCCAGCACGCCCTGTTGCCATGCGGCCGAACGCACCAGCCCCGGGGAGCGCAACAGCACCGAACCATGCGCGGTGTCGACTCGCCACATCTGGCGTCCAACTGCATCGTCGGCCAGGAGCAGCAGCAACGGCGTCCCGTCCGGCGGCGTGATACGCACCACGGCCAACTCCCGGTGCACATAATTCAAGCGCAAATCGCCGCGCGCCGCATCATACGCCTGCGCCACCTGCCCCTGCAGCACCTCCACCTTTGGCGCCTTCGCATAGCGCAGCACCGTTTCGCCATCCTCCCCCGCGCGGCCATACAGCAGCGCCAGGTCACGCGCGCCCTGGCGCATATGGGTCTGGGTATCGGACGTTGTGTACACCAGTTGCTGCCGTTCCAGCGCATAGTCGGCCAGCAGCAGTTTCGCGTCATGGCCATTCAACGCCAGCCTGCCCTGCCGCGGCACCGTATAACTGCCGGCTTTGAGCTTCAGCGCAAAGCTGAACGGATCATTGGTGGTCGCGTCGGACGGATTATGCTGCGCATAAATCAGGCGCGCGCCGGTGTCCGGGCTGATGTTGTGATACAGCTTGACGCGGTCGGTCGACGCCTGCAGCGGTTCGGCCTTGTCCATTTTTGCCAGCAAGCCTTCGGCCGCCTGCACGAAGTGCCCCATCTGCTTTAACGTCAGTGCTTTTTCGCGCAAGCCGCGCCCCTCGTCGATGGCGGCGCCGTAATCGTACGAGGTGTACACCACCGAGGCCGGCGACCAGCCCCACGAAGTGCCGCCATACAGCATGTACACGGTGTGGATCGACAGCGCGTTGACCAGGCTGGCGCCATAAAAGACGCGCGTATAGCTCGAACCGATGCGCTCGGCCGTGCATTCGTACGAGCCCACGCTGCCCCAGAAATCGAACCAGCCGCCGCCGATTTCCGCCGCGAAGCCCGGCGTTTTCGGCGACGCCAGCGCCCCGATCTTGACCGGACCGGCGGTGCCGGCGGGCGGCAGTTCGCCGTACATGCCCCAGTTGGGCACCTTGTTTGGCTTGCCGGGGGTGCGGGTATTGGTGCAGCCGCCGCCCGGATAGCCGTCAAACGCATACAGATCCACCGGCCCCGGCACCGCATACGGCGCGCTCGAACCGGGCGGCGTCCAGTTGGGCAGGCGGCCCGCCGAGTTGTGGAACAGCGGCACCGTGATGCCGTCCGCGCGCGTCTTGTCGTGCAGGTAGCGCATGTAACGCTGGTGCGTGTCGGTGGTCTGGCTCAGTTCATTTTCCAGCTGGTACGCAATGATCTTGCCGCCGCCGGTGGTGATCTGGTGGCGGGCGACGATGGCGTTAATCTGCGTCAGCCATTCATCGGTGGCGCGGATATAGTCCGGCGCATCGGTGCGCGCCACGGCCTGCTGGCGCGCCAGCCAGCCGGGGAAGCCGCCGCGTGTCAGTTCCGCGTTCACGTAGGGGCCGACCCGCATGATCACATACATGTCCAGCTCTTCGGCCATCTCGATGGCGCGCTCCATGTTGCGGATGCCCGTGAAGTCATACTCGCCGGGGCGCGCCGTATGGTAGCCCCAGTCGAAATAAAACGACACGGTGTTCATGCCCATCGCCTTCATCTTTTGCAGCACGTCGCGCCACAAGTCCGGCGACGGCAACCGGAACGGGTGGATTTCGCCGCCCCAGATCATCTTGCGCTGGCCGTCGAACATCAGCGAATACCGGTCCCAGGTGATTTGTTGCGGCTTGCCCTTGGGCGCGGTGGCCGCGTCGGTGACCTTGGTCGGCTCGGCCAGCACCGTGAAATGGCGCGCGGTGCCGGACATCGACACCAGCTCGGCTTTCGGCGTCCAGCTGCGAAAATCACTGCTGTCGCTGTGGTAATACCGCTTGCCGCCATCGGCTTCGAAATACAGGCGCCAGCCGCCGCCATCGAGTTTCACCAGCGCGGGCGCGGCGGCATTGGCGCCCCAGCCGGCCCAGTCGCCGCTCCGCTCAACCGTCCAGGGGCCCGCAGGATCGCTTGCGGTCGCCATTTCAAGGTGGCCGATGGCCTGCCTGCGGGCGAACAAACGGTACCTGCCGCCATCATGCACGGCAAACGCATCCACAAGGCCGTCGAGCCCCCGCAGGCGGCGCGGCTTGCCGAAAGTCTGATAGCCTGCGCCGGTGGCCGTCAGCAGGTAGCTGGCGGCGGCGCCATCGCCCTGCGCCGCCGACACGATCACATGCACCTTGCCATCATGCCCTTGCAGCCATTCCGGCGCGCGCACGCCGGCCGGCGCGCCAGGCACGGCGACATCGGCCACGTGCGACCAGTGACGCAAATCTTTCGAGCGCGCCACGGCAAACTTGCCCGGCTTGCCGGAGGTGTAGGCGACATAGTACTGGCCATCGGCGGCATGGAATATCGATGGATCGCGCACGCCGCCCGGCGGCGCATAGGTTTCAGAGGCCAATGACGTAAACAGCTTGCCATCGTAGCCGCTAAACAGGCTGAGGCTGGGCGCCGCGGCGGAAGGGAACGCCGCCGCAAGATAGGTGGTGGCGCCCTTCAGCGGCGTGACCTTTAAATGCGCGCCATCGGAAGGCCCCTGCTGTCCGGCCGTCTGCACCTTGTTGGCCGATGTCAGGCCCATGGTGTCGAGCAGCGCATCGCCGGTATTGGGCACGGCGGGCGGTTGCTGGGGCTGGGGTGCCTGGGCCAGCGCGGCGCCGGCCGCCATGGCCAGCGCCAGCAAGGCCAGGCGCCCCGGGTTGAGGGTTGGTCTCCGGTTATCGTTATAGTTGCTCATCGTGGTGCTCCGTCACAGTCACTGTCATGGTGGGCCATGATAGGGTTTTCCGGCCAGCGGCACGGCGGCGGAACAAAAACACTCAAGGGGTTGATCGGGAATTGCGCGAATCCGGCAGCGGTCAGGCGACGATCAGCCCCAGTTCGCCCAGGAAGGCCGCCGCCTGCGTATGCGAAATCACGGCCCCCTTGAACAGGCCCGCCTCTGACAGTTTGACCCCTTCCAGGTTCACGCCGCGCAAATCCGCTCCGGCAAATTTCGCCTGTTTTAAAACCGCGTTGCGCAGGCTGCCGCCGTCGAACACGGCATCGCGGAAATCGCAGCCGGCCAGGTAGGCATCGGAAAAATCGAGCTGTTTCAAGGTGGCGGACTTGAAGGAAAAGCCGCGCAAATCCGCGCCCACCAGCAGCGATTCCTCGAACGTCGCGCCCAGGTGCGAAGTTTCCTCCAGCGACGCGCCGGTCAGCTTGCAGTTGGCAAAGCGCACCGATGCCAGCCGCGCGCGGCGCCACTTGGTGTTATTCAAGTCGCAACTGTCGAATTGCGCATCGACCGCGTCCGCCGCCTCGAAATCCGCCCCGCCCGCGCGGCAGCGCAGCCACACCGTGCGCCCCAGCTTGCACGCAAACAGCACGGCGCCGCCAAAGGTGCAGCGGATAAATGCGCAATCCTGCAGATCCAGACGCGACAAGTCCAGATCATCGAAGGCGCAACCGTCGAAGCTGCGCACGCCGCGCGCCAGGGCGGCGGCCAGGCTGTCGCGGTCCAGCGCCATGCCGGCCAGGGGGGAAGATGTGGGGACGCTGTCCATGTGCGATGGTTCCTTTCAAGACGGGCGCCCCGGGTTCCATGCCGGGGCGCCGCGAATTGTAGCGTGTTTGCACACGCCGGGGCATCGTCCGTTTGCGGTAGCTTATTTACGGTAGCTGCCGACGCCCAGCCAGCAGCGGCAACTTAAAACGCATGGCGCACTCCCAGCGACAGCCCGGACTGCTCCCGCCCCACGCCAACCGTGCCGCCCGCATCGAGCGCAATCGCCGCCACGCCGTTGTTGCGCATGTGACCAATCGAGCCGTAAACGGCAGTGCGCTTCGACAGGCTGTGGGTCAGCCGCAGCACCGACAGGGTGGAATCGTTGCCGCTGCCTTTGACGTCGTGGCGCGCCACCTGGCCGTCGAGCTGCAGCATTGGCGTGAGCGGATAGCTGGCGCCGAGGTACCACAGGTTCGACTCCAGGTCATTGGCGCGCGTGGCGGCCACCTTCTTGCGCGCCATCAGGCCGGCGCCCACACGCAGCGGACCCGCCATCGCATAGCCATTGACCGTGACGCGGCGGTCATGGCTGTCGCTGGTGGCCAGTCCCGCCGCCGCGCCCGCATTGCCATACATGATGTCGTACGAGGCGGTGACGCCCAGCACCTTGTTGTCATAGCCCAGCAAGGCCGTCACCTGGCGGCACGCCTTGCTGTTGCCCGCCACTTCGCCGCCGCAACTGGTGCCGGCCGGACCGCCCGCGGTGGAACTGTCGCGTCCCAGGCTGTAGGTGGCGCCCACCGTGAATGCATTAAACGTGCCGAGGTAGCCGATGGCGTTGTCGCTGCGCGCGTTCGGAATGTACAGGTCGATGCTGGACATCGAAAACAGGTTCGGCCCCATCACGTCGGATTTCACGGCGGCGAGGAAGGTCATGTTGACCTGGCGGCCGAAGGTCAGCGTGCCGTAGGCGTTCTTCAGGCCGACATACGCCTGGCGGCCAAACAGGCGGCCGCCCTGCCCCATCGTGCCGGTATCGGCGGACACGCCGTTTTCCAGCACGAACAGCGCCTGCACGCCATGGCCCAGGTCTTCCGTGCCCCGGAAGCCGATGCGGGACGGCACGCTGCCCGTCAGTCCCGGCACCTTCAGCACCGAATCGCCCGCCGCGTTGGCGTGGCTGGTGTAGACAATGCCGCTGTCGAGGATGCCATAGATGGTCACATTGCTTTGTGCCGACGCGGTCGGCAAGGCGCACGCGCCCAGGACGGCCATGATGGCGCCCGTTACTGCTGGTTTCATGATGTCTCCGGATTATTTTTTGGAAAGGAGGCGGCGCCACGCATGGAATGACACCGGCGCCGCCGTGGTATTACACGGCTTGCGCCGTTTCAGCGTGGGCCGGCGCCGTGGCCAGCGAGGCCGAGCGGCCGTGGCGGATCATCGACACCGCGATGGTGGCAATGACGGCGGGAATGGCCATCGCCATGAAGTTCAGTTCCAGCGGCAGCGCCATGCCAACCAGGGTGCCGATCACGATCGGCGCCAGGATCGCGCCGCTGCGGCCGACACCGGACGCCCAGCCGATCCCGGTGGCGCGGATCGCCATCGGGTAAAACTGCCCGGCATAGGCATAGGTCACGATTTGCGTGCCGATGGTCGAGGCGCCGGCCAGGCCCACCAGCAGGAACAGCACCGGGGTCGGCACTTTATAGCCCAGCAAGGTGATCGACACGGCGGCCAGCGCATACATGCCGACCAGGACGTATTTGATATGGAAGCGGTCGGCCAGCCAGCCGCCGCCCACCGCGCCAAACACCGCGCCGAAGTTCAGCACCAGCACGAAGGTCAGCGCGGAACCAAGGCTGTAGCCGGCGCCCGCCATCAGCTTGGCCAGCCACGAACTGAGCGCATACACCATGAACAGGCACATGAAGAACGCCACCCAGAACATCACCGTGGAAAAACCCCGGCCATCCTGGAACAGTTTGCCGATGGTGGCGTCGGACGCGTGGCCCGACGACTGCAGCGTGAAACGGTCCTGCGCATTGGCCACGTATGCCGGCTCCATGCGTCCCAGGATGGACTTCAGTTCATCGGTGCGGCCGGCGCGGATCAGGTACGGCATCGATTCCGGCATCGATTTCAAGATAAACGGAATCAGCACCACCGGCACGCCCGCCGCCAGGAACACCGACGACCAGCCATAGGCTTCCAATAAACCCTTGCCCAGCAGCGCCGCCAGCATGCCACCCACCGCGTAGCCGCTGAACATCAGCGTCACCATGGTGGAGCGGATTTTTTTGGGCGAGTATTCCGTCATTTGCGCCACCACGTTCGGCATCACGCCGCCGATGCCCAGGCCCGCCAGGAAGCGCATCACGCTGAACATGACCGGATCGCTGGTCATGCCGGCGGCGGCGGTAAAGATGGAAAACAGGGCGACGCAAATGGCGATGGCCTTGCGGCGGCCGATTTTGTCGGCAATCGTGCCAAGGAAGATGGCGCCGAACATCATGCCGAACAGCGCGGAACTGACCATGAAGCCCGCGCTTTGCGGCGTGACGCCCATTTCCTTCATGATCGAAGGCAGCGCGATGCCGGCCACCGCGAGGTCATAGCCGTCGCAAATAATGATGATGGCGCACCAGAACAGGACGCCGGCGTGGAACCGGCCAAAAGCCGCCCCATCGGAAAGTGTGTGTACGTCGATACTGCGCATGGCAGGTGTCTCCCTTAGTGTTGTATGGATGTGTGCAAGGCACTTGCAGAATAGATAGCTGCCGCCATGCGGTCCAACACTGATTTGGTAGGGTTTTCATACCTTCCAGGTATGAAGCCGTGCGGTACGCGTTGCATGAGTGGCAATTCAACAATTGCACACATACAATACTTGGCCGTCATGCGCTATGATCGAGGCCATACTCTGTTCACTTCATGAAGGAATCCCCCATGCGTACACTGTCTTCCCTGCGTCTCCTGTGCGTGGCCGGCGCCCTGGCCTTTGCTGTCAATGCCAGCGCCGACAGCACCTCGTCCGCCTCCAGCGCCGGCTCCGCCTCCAGCGGCAGCGTGTCCGATTCGATCGGCGCTTCCAGCAACAGCTCTTCCGGCGGCGGCAACAAGGTGGCCGATGGCGCCTACCACATCATCGACATCGCGCAGGCGCCCGAGCGCAAAGGCATGACCCGCGTGACCCTGCAGGCCGGCCAGGGCAGCTTCGTGCTGACCCTGCCGCAACAAACCTTCGACCAGTCGCACCTGGCCAAGGGCGACGCCGTGTATGCGAAGAACCTGGAATTCGGCGTGGAATTCGCGCGCGCCGATACCCGCGAAGCGTTCTTCCTGGCGATTGCCGACGAAGTGTATGGCGAACTGGCGTCACGCAAAGTGACGCTGTGATTGGTGTGAAGTACGCCGGGCTGCTGCTCTGCCTGGCCACCGGCGCGGCACATGCCGCCGCGCCCAACTCCGGCCTGTCCCGCTTTTGCGACGAAGACCCTTCCCTGAGCGTGGCGGAGGAAAGCCGCCTGCTGCGCTTTGCCGCCATCGTGCGCCAGGAATTGTCGGCCGGCGACAGCGATATCGCCCTGATCAGCCGCTCGGGCCTGGACTTGTCCCGCTTCGGCATTCGCTATTCGCACGCGGCGCTGGCCTGGCGCGCGCCATCCGGCACCTGGTCGGCGCGCCAGCTGTATTACGCCTGCGATGAAGGCAAGCCGCGCATCTTCGACCAGGGCGTGGCGGGCTTCACCATGGGCACCGACAATCCCTCGCTCGGCTATATCTCCGCGCTGCGCCTGCCCCGCGCGGCGGCCGACACCCTGCGTCCAGCCCTGCTCGACGGCCCGCGCGCGCTGGGATTGCTGGCGGCGCAATACAGCGCCAACGCCTATGCCTACAGCCTGCAATACCAGAACTGCAACCAGTGGGTGGCGGAAATGCTGGCGGTGGCGTGGTCCGGCCTGCCGGAGGGCCCGGATTTGCGCGCCCGCGCGCAAGACTGGCTGCGCGCGCAGCGCTATGCGCCGGAGCCGGTGCCGGTCGGCTCGCGCCTGCTGATGTGGCTCCCGACGTTCGTGCCGCTGCTGCACGTCGACGACCACCCGCAACAAGACCGCGACGCGCTGCGATTGCAGGTCAGCCTGCCCGCCTCGCTGGAATCGTTCATGCACCAGCGTATCCCGGGCAGCGACCGGGTCGAGATTTGCCACAACGAGCGGCAAATCGTGGTGCGCCATGGCTGGGAACCGATTGCCGACGGGTGCCAGGCCGGACCTGGCGACCGCGTGGTGACACTCGATTAACCGCCGCCTTGCGCCGCGCGCCGGCGCAAGGTGGTGGCGTTTTGCCGGTTCACGCCCCAGTTATCCAATTCCACTTCATCGATGACGACAAAAGTGGTGGCCGGATTTTTATTGAGCACGCGCTGCAGCAAGTCGGTCACGCCTTCAATCAACTCCAGTTTTTGGGCCTGCGTGACGCCCTCGTTGGTCACGCGGATATTTACGTATGGCATGATCGCTCTCCTTACCAGGTGCCGCTGGCCGCGCCGTCATCGACGTTCAGCACGGCGCCGCTGGTGAAACGGGAATCCGTCAGGTACAGCACCGCATCGACCACGTCCCGCGTGCTGCCGATGGTGTTCGACGGATTCAAGCCCTTCAGGAAGGCGCGCGTGCCCTCGTCCTTGCCATGCATCGGCGTTTCAATGATCCCCGGCGCGACGGCATTGACCTTCACACCCGACGGCGCCAGTTCCAGCGCCAGCGCGCGCGTCGCATGGTTCAGCCCCCCCTTGATCAGCACCGGCAGCAACGCCGGCACTTTCGCGGTCGGCTGCATCGCGATGCTGGCCGTGATGTTGACGATGTGGCCGCCCCCGTTGGCCGCCATATGCGCGCCCACCGCCTGGGTCGGATAAAACACGCCCTTCAGATTGATGCCGACCATGGCTTCCACGTCGTCTTCCGTATAGTCGGCGAGCGGCTTGGCGAGGAAGATGCCGGCGTTGTTGACGAGGATATCGACCTTGCCGAAGGCGGCCACCGCGCGCTCGAGCAGCGCCTGCGCCGTCGCGGGCCGGGCGATGTCGCCGGCCACCGGGATGAAGTTCGCGGGATGGCCCAGCTTGTCGGCCGCCGCCTGCAGGCGCTCCATGGTGCGGGCATTGCCCACCACGTTGTCGCCCCGCCCGAGGTACGCCTGGGCAATGGCAAAGCCGATGCCGCTGGAGGCGCCGGTCACGATGACGGTTTTGGGGGGTGCACTCATAACGATTCTCCTGGTTAGGTTGATTGACAGCGGCCGTTGCGCCGCCATGGGAATCACTATACTTATGCGCATAGAGCACATAAACAGCCTCGATATCACTATAATTAATACACCATGTAATCAATGAGGCCGCCATGCAGCGCCAGTTTGACGATGTACTGTTGGGCAGCATCGAGCTGTTTTGCCTGGCCGCGGAACTGGGCGGTTTCACCGCCGCCGCGGTTGCCGCCAGCGTGACGCCCGGCGCCGTCAGCCGCTCGGTGGCGCGCCTCGAGCAGCGGCTCGGCGTGCGCCTGTTCGTGCGCACCACGCGGCAAATCCGCCTGACCGACAGCGGCAGGCTGTATTTCGAACAATGCCGCGAAGCCCTGGCGCAACTGGCCGAAGCGGAGCGGCAGGTGACGGGCAGCCAGGCCATGCCGGCCGGCCCGCTGCGCATCAGCGCGCCCACGCCGTTTGCGCATTACCGGCTGCTGCCGCTGCTGGGCGCGTTCCGCGCGCTGTATCCTGACGTGACGGTCGACGTCCATGTCAGCAACCGCAATATCGATTTCGCCGACGAGGGCTATGACCTGGCCATCCGGGGCCGCGCGCCGCAGGATTCCAGCCTGGTGGCGCGCAAGCTGGAAGATGCGGAACTGGTGCTGGTGGCATCCCCGGCCTACCTGAAACGGGCCGGACGCCCCCAGTCGCTGGACGACCTGGCGCGCCATGAATGCATCCAGTTCGAACTGCCCAGCACCGGCAAGCATATCCCGTGGTCCTTCCTGCGCGATGGCGAACCGGTGGACATTGCCACCCGTGGCGGCCTGGCCTGCACCGAGGACGTACTGGGCATTGTCACGCTGGCGCGCGCCGGCGCGGGGCTGGTGCAAACCTATCGCTATATCGTGGAACAGGATTTGCAACGCGGCGACCTGGTGGAACTGATGCCGCAGCATGGCGGCACCTCACGCCCGTTCATCCTGCTGTATCCGCACGCGCGGCATTTGTCGCTGCGGGTGCGCACCTTTGTCGATTTCTTAATGGAGCGCCTGAACCGGCCGGCGCCGGCAATACGTTGATACAAACCCGCCCTGTCGCGCGCGGCGCCGCTGTGATATCGTCGCCCATTTGTTCCGCCGACTTCACATACCCATGAACCTCCGTCTTTCCGCGCTGGCCCTGCTGTCCGCCACGGCCGGCTGCACCACCCCGGCCACGCAAGTGTCCCAACCTGTGCCACTGGGCGTTGCTTCGTTCAACATGGCCTGGGCCGGCACGGAAGCCGATTTCCAGGCCCACCTGGCGATGTGCACCGCCGTCGAGTGGTGCGACACCCGTCCGCGCCGCAACCGGGGTGAAAGCACGCCTTCGCCGGACGCCTTCGCCACCGCGAAGCGCTGCGAAGCGGCGATCGACAAGTTCGCCGGCGGCGCCCCGCGAGCGATGCACATTGCGCCGTGCAACGCCTACAAATCCAAAAACACGGCCGACGTCACGCTGGCCAATTACCGGATAAAACTGGTCGGCCTGCGCGCCACCATTGCCCGCCTGATTGAAAAAGACGGCGTGCAGGTGATCGCGTTCCAGGAAGTCAAATCGGACCAGGCCGTGCGCGACGTGCTGGGCAAACATGGCGCCACCTTCGACGTTTGCTTCGCGCCGCACAATGCGTTCCAGACCGTGGCCTTCGCCTGGAACAAGGCGGCCACGCAAAAGCCCGGCCAGTGCGCGTCGCGCACCGAACTTGCCGTAGCGGACGATCCCGCCAACCCGGCCAGCTTCCGCACCCTGCGTCCGGGACTGGCGCTGGAATTGACGGTCAATGGGCAGCCGGTCACGTTCATGAACGTGCATTTGAAATCCGCCTGCGCCAACCTGAAACCAAACGGTCCGTTCCAGCCGCGCAAGCTCGATGATGCCGATGCCGCCTGCCGTGTGCTGAACCGCCAGGTGCCGGCGCTGGAAGACTGGGTCGACGCCGTCGCCGCGAAGAGCCCCCGCTTCGTGCTGCTGGGCGACTTCAACCGCCGCATCGATGAAGAAGCCGCGGAAGCGGTACCGCCATCGCACGTGCGCACCGACGGCAGCGACCCGGCCGGTCCGAACAAGAAGGATGCGCTGGGCTATGTGGCCACCAGGTACCTGTGGCAGGAAATTTCGGATGGCAAACCCACGCTGTTCCAGGTGCCGCTGTCCGGCGCCGACAGCGGCTGCAAGGGCTTTGCGGGACTGGATCACATCGTCGTCAGCCAGGCGTTGCGGGCCGCGCAGCCGGACGCCATGTTCGGCTCGCGCAAGGTGCCGGTCGTCAGCGAACCGGGCCAGGTCATCGAGACCAGCGACCACTGCCCGCGCATCATGACACTGAACCTGTGAACGCCATGAAAACACTGCTTTCCCTGTGCGCGCTGCTGCCCTTGCCGGTGCTGGCCGCGCCCTGCCTGCCGGTCGACAGCCTGGTCGAGCGCGACCGCCAGTATGAAGAGGCGCTGCGCACCGGCGACGTGCCGTTCCTGCAGGCGTGGCTGGCCGACGACTACGTGTGGGTGCACACGCTGGCATCGCAAATCGAAAACAGGGAATCGGTGCTGGCGCGGCTGAAAAAACCGGACCGTATTGCGAAAAGCCGCGGCACCAGCAACGTGCACGCGCACGTGCTGGGACACGCCATCGTGCTGCGCGGCCTGTCCACGGTCGAACAGTGGAATGCCGATGGCAAGACCTGGCGCAGCAACCAGTACCAGTTCATGCGCACCTACGCGGACGTCAACGGCCAGTGCAAGCTGCTGGCCGTGCAGTCGATGAAAACCGCCAGCAGCCCGTCGAACCTGCAGCCGCTGCAGCCGGTGGCCGGTTCGAAGTAGCGGGAACCGGACCGGCGCCACGGGGCGGCAGGGCGACCGGGGCAGCGGGCAGCGGCATTGCACGGCTGCCCGGCGGCGGGCCTGCTTACATTTGCATCGGCGTGGAGCGCCAGCGCTTGCCGCTGGCGGCAAAGATCGCATTCGACAGGGCGGCGGCCACCGCATGCGAGGCCGGTTCACCGATGCCGGTCGGCGCCGCCGTGCTGTCCACCAGCACGGTTTCTATCAGCGGCATTTCATCGATGCGCAGCAGCGGGTAATCGTGGAAATTGCTTTGCTGGATACGGCCCTGCTCGACCGTGATGGCGCCCTTGAGCGCCGCCGTCAACGCAAACACGATGCTGCCTTCGACCTGCGCCTTCACCAGTTGCGGGTTGACCACGCGGCCACAATCGACCACCGTCACCACGCGCCGCACCCTCAACTTGCCATCATGGGGGGCGACTTCCACCACCTGCGCCACATAGGTATCCGTCACGGTCGAAGCGATGCCCCGCCCGGCGCCGGCCGGCAAGGCCTGGCCCCAGCCTGCCGTGGCGGCCGCCAGCCGCAGCACATGCGCCAGCCGCCCGGTATCGATGGTTTCCGCGTCGTCGCCATTCTTAAAACTCAGCACTTGCGGCGGCGGCAACAGCGACAGGCGGTATTGCAGCGGGTCGGTCCCGGCCGCGTGCGCGCACTCGTCGAGCAGGCATTCGTTGACGAAGGTATGGTTCGGCGTATAGCCGCGCCGCCACCAGAACACGCGGATCGCCTGCTCCACCAGCGCATGGCGCACGTGCAGCTGCGGCGCCTGGTAGGGGAATTTCACGGCGTCGATCGCCGCCGCGGAATCGACGCCATCCGCGCCGATGGCTTCCGGCGTCATTTGCCGGAACACGGACAACGCGGCGAACGCGTGGTCCAGCGCGAGGATGCGTCCCGCCCCATCGAGCGCGACTTTTACCTTGTGGCGGCTGGGCGGAGCGTACAGGCCGTAGCGGATATCGTCTTCCCGCGTCCACACCACCTGCACCGGCTTGCCCAGTTCACGCGACAGCAGCACCGCTTCCACCGCATAGTCGGCATCGAGGCGGCGGCCGAAACTGCCGCCCACCATCGGCGTATTGATGATCACCGCCTGCGGCGGCAAGCCCGTCACTTCGCACAGCACGTCGAGCAACTGCGATTGCGCATGGCACGGCGCCCACACTTCGCAGCGCTGCGGCGTCCAGTGCGCCACCGCGTTCATCGGCTCCAGCGGCACGTGCGCCTGCAGCGGCACGTCGTATTGCAACTCCAGGGTTTGCGCGGCGGACCGGAAGGCGGCGGCCATGCCCTCGGCCGATCCCTTGCGGCTGGCCGTCGCCATGGCATGGATTTTATGCGGCGGCTTGCCGATGTCCCGGCCTTCCAGCGCGCGGTCGAAATCCGCCGCCAGCTCCGTGCCGGACGCCAGGGTGCCATTCTTGACTTTGCTCTGGGACCAGGCGTCATTCCACTGCACTTTCAGCTGGCCGCGCCCTTTCAGCGCGGCCCAGGTGGAGCGCGCCACCACGGCCACGCCGTCGCGCACATATTCCAGGGTCGGGAAAGTGTTGCCGCGCAAGGTGACGACCCTTTCCACGCCCGCCACCATCAAAGCCGCCTTGCCGTCGACACTGGCCACGCGGCCATTGATGACGGGACTGCGTTCGATGACCGCATAGACCATGCCCGGCACCCGCACGTCGAGCCCATACACGGCCTGGGCCCGCACGATGGACTCCAGGTTTTTGGCGGGCAGCGGCCTGCCCACCAGCCGCAGTTCCGCCGCGTCCTTCAACGCCGGCGCGGCGGGCACCGGCAGGGCCGCCGCCTGGCGCACCAGCTTGCCGTATTCGACGCGGCGCCCGCTGGCGTGGTGCACCACCGCATGGCCGGCCGTGCCGCACGCGGCGACTTCCACGCCCAGGACCTGCGCGCCCGCCTGCAACAGCATGTGGCGCGCCGCGGCAGCCGCCTTGCGGCCGCCATCCCACGCCCCGGCCGTACTGTACGAACCGCCCGTCACCATCATGCGCTTGCCATCGGGCCGGATGGTTTGCACCGCCACACGGGCCCAGTCGGCATCGAGTTCGTCGGCGACGATTTGCGCAATGCCGGTGGCCGTGCCCTGCCCGATTTCCGTCTTGGAAATCAGCACGGTCACGGCGCCGCTGTCGTCGATGCGCAGCCAGGCGTTGGGCTGGAAGCTTGCGCCGGCTCCCGCACCGCCGCCCGCGTTGTGTTCGACAGCGCCAACGCGGAAGCCCAGGGTCAATGCCAGCGCGGCGCCCGCGCCGGATTTCAGCGCCAGCCGGCGCCCGGGGGATGCGGGCCTCATGCGGACACTCCCGGCTGGCGCGCCAGTTCGGCGGCGCGGTGGATCGCCTTGCGGATGCGGTCATAGGTGCCGCAGCGGCACAGATTGCCCTGCATGGCTTCATCGATGTGCGCGTCGGTGGGGTGCGGCTGGCGCGCCAGCAATGCGGCGGCGGCCATCATTTGCCCGGCCTGGCAATAGCCGCATTGCGGCACGTTCGCTTCCATCCACGCGCGCTGCACCGCGTGCAAGGCGCCGCCACGGCCCGCCAGGCCTTCGATGGTGGTGATGCGTTTGCCGCCCAGGGTGGCGGCGGGAACGGTGCAGGATTTCACGGCGACGCCATCGACGTGCACGGTGCAGGCCCCGCACATGCCGATACCGCAGCCAAATTTGGTGCCGGTCAAACCCAGTTCATCGCGCAGGTACCACAGCAGTGGCTGGTCGGCATCGCCCTGGCAGGGCTGGGGTTTGCCATTGATTTGTAGCCTTGTGGGCTGTTTTTTCATCGGAGGTCTCCCGTTCGGATCCCCTATTATCCCATCCCGGGCGGCCATTGGATTGGCACATCTGCAACAGTCAGGCCAGGCAGGCAACAGGGTCAGGCTGGCGCACGATTGCAAGTTCAGTCATGATGAGGTCATCGGAGGTGCACATGACGATGGAAACATTGCAACCTGATCAAGAGGAACCGGTGCGGCCGCTGATGCCGTTCCGCACCCTGCTGTACCGGTTCCTGTTCTTCGACTGGCTGTTCCGCGACGTCAGCACCGCACGCAACCTGTTCGAGCGGCACGCGGCGTTGCAGCACAACAAGTACATGAGCCGCTACCTGCCGCTGTATTTCCGCCGCTGGACCGTGCTGGCCACCTTCGATTTCGGACTGGGATTCCTGTTTGAACGGTTTTTGCAAACCACCGTGCTGTCGGCCTGTTTTTTCACCTGGTCGTGCATGACCATGGCGGGCATGGTGGTGATTGCCGTCGCGTGGGTGTTTTTGACCTTCGGACGGCTGTCCTGAAAAGTCCGGTTCAGACGAACGGCCACTTGAGGATGCCCCTGGCATGCAGCACGGGGCGGGCAACGAAATACGCCGCCACAAAACCGAACGCGAACACGCCGCGCACGTCCAGCATGAAGGCGAAAATCACGCCTGCCGCCATGGCCATGGCGACCAGCACCATCAGCCACACCTCGACACTTTTGAAAAAGCCGGCCGATTCGCGCCAGACACGCGCCGTCAGCGCGCAGGCATCCTTGAAGGTGCTTACTTCGGGTTTTACTTCGGGTTTTACTTCGGGTTTTACTTCGGATTTTACTTCTTTACTCATTTAACTTCTGACAACGTTGCAAATAAAGGCGGGAAATAAAAAAGCCGCCGGCACGCGGCGACTTGCAAAACGCATGGTAACACATGGCTGTCACCGTCCGCTTAGTCTGAAGGGACGATGACCGACGGGCGGGACTGGCGCACATTCTGAGCCAGTCTTCCACCTCTTGACAGGACCGCCATGCAAACCCACTCCCCCCAATGTGCCGTAATCACCGGCGCCGCCAGCGGCATCGGCCGCGCGCTGGCTTTCGCGCTGGCCGCGCGCGGCGCCAGCCTGGTGCTGGCCGATATCGACAGCGCCGCCCTGCACGCCACCACGCGCCACCTCAGTGAAGCCGCCCCCGCTGTCCGCGTACTGCCCATCGTGGCTGATTTGAGCCAGCCGGGCCAGGTCGCGGGCCTGGCCGGCAGCGCGTTCGAAGCGTTCGGACGGGTGGACTGGCTGTTCAACTGCGCGGGACTGCTGGCCAGCGGCCGCGGCTGGGAATTCGACGAGCAGCAATGGGCGCGCCTGATGGACGTGAATTTCTGGAGCGTGGTGCGGGCCGCGCGCGCCTTCGTGCCGCGCATGCTGCAACAGGGCCACGGCCACATCGTCAATATCGCGTCGCTGGCGGGCATGCTGCCGGCGCCGTTCCTGGCGCCCTACACGGTGTCCAAGCATGCGCTGGTGTCCTACAGCGAAACCCTGCAGCAGGAATTCCAGGCGCTGGGCATGCCGTTGCACGTGTCGGTGGCGCTGCCCGGGCCCGTCGATACCGGCATCAGCCGCAACATCGGCAACGCCACCGGCGATGCGGCGGTGGACGGGTTGAATAATTACCTGCGCGGCATGATCGCGGAAGGCATGGCGCCCGCTGAACTGGCGGACATTGTGCTGGCCGGCGTGGACCGCAAGCAGTTCTGGATATTCCCGCATGCGGAGATGCTCAAGGGCGCGCTGGCCCAGCGCTACGCCATGCTGCAGGCGGTGACTCCGTAGGGTGGATTGGTTTCATCAAGCCACCATGCGTGCGTCGTCACCAGCGCGTGCGTTCGTGGCACCGCACGCACGGTGGCTTCCACTGCGTGGAAACCACCCTACGGGTTCAGCAGTCTAGTCCAAACGGATGTAGCTCCCCGTTGGTCCCTGGCATAGCCTAGCAGCACAGACAACCCACATCAGAGGTCCCAATGAATCAGAAAACGACAAACCCACGCGACCTGCGCGTGGTGGTCATGGGCGCGGGCATGGCCGGCATCCTGGCCGGCATCAAATTGCGCGAGGCAGGCTACACCAGCGTGACGATCTATGAAAAAGCCGCCCGCGTGGGCGGCACCTGGCGTGAAAACACGTATCCCGGCCTGACCTGCGACGTGCCGTCCCACGCCTACACGTATTCGTTCGAACCGAATCCCGACTGGACCCGCGTGCTGCCGCCCGGCGCGGAAGTCCAGGCCTATTTTGAACGCACGGTGGAAAGGTATGGCATTGGCGACATGATCTGCTTTAACGAGGAAATCATCGGCTGCGTGTTTGAAAACGGCCGCTGGAGCCTGGCCATGAAAAGCGGCCTGCGCGACACCGCCGATATCGTGATTGCCGCCACCGGCGTGCTGCACCATCCGAGCCTGCCGGACATCAAGGGCCTGGCCACCTTCGAAGGCAAGGCCTTCCACAGCTCGCGCTGGGACCACAGCGTGCCGCTCGACGGCGCCAGGGTCGGCGTGGTGGGCAACGGTTCCACCGGCGTGCAGATCGTGTCCGCGCTGGCCGGCCGCGCCGCCAAGGTGGCGCACTTCCAGCGCACCGCGCAGTGGATCTTCCCGGTTGAAAACCCGTATTTCACGGACGAACAGAAAGCCGCGCTCCGCGCCGACCGCGCATTGCTGAACTCCCTGCGCTACGACCCGACATACCTGTCCAACGTGGAACGCTTCACCAACGCCATCCTCGACGCGGAATCGCAGGAAATCAAGGAAATCGAAGCCATTGCGCTGGGCCACCTGGTACACAGCGTGCCCGATCCGGCGCTGCGCGCAAAACTGCAGCCCGATTACCGTGTCGCCTGCAAGCGCCTGATTTATTCGCCGGACTATTACAAGGCGATCCAGCACCCGGATGCCGCGCTGGTCACCGACGGCATCGAATGCGTGGAAGCGAAAGGCATCCGCACCCGTGACGGCAAGCTGCATGAACTCGACGTGCTGGTGCTGGCAACGGGTTTCAGAGCCGACCAGTTCATGCGCCCGATGAATGTGGTGGGCCGCGACGGCGTCAAACTCAACGACGTCTGGGCCAAGCGCCCGCGCGCCTACCTGGCGGTGGCCATTCCGGCGTTCCCGAATTTCTACATGCTCAACGGCCCCACCGGCCCGGTCGGCAACTTCTCGCTGATCGACATCGCCGAACAGCAGTGGCAGTATGTGGCCCAGTTGATGGAGCTGGTGCGCAAAGGCGTGTGCAACGAAGTCGAAGCCAGGCAGGACGCGCTGGACGACTATGACGCGGCCCGCATCGCGGCGGCAAAAAAGACCGTGTTCGGCTCCGGCTGCAACAGTTGGTACCTCGACGCGGAAGGCGTGCCAGCCACCTGGCCATGGTCGCAGCAGCGCTTCCGCGAAGCGATGACGGCGCCGCGGATGGACCACTACACGCTGCGCGCATAAGGAGCGGCCATGAAAAGAACCGCCATCGTCAGCGGCGCCGCCTCCGGCATCGGCGCCGCCGTGTGCGAACAGTTGCGCCACACCGGCATGCGCGTGATCGGCATCGACTTGCGCCACAGCGACATCTGCGCCGACCTGTCCACGCAGGAAGGACGCGCCTATGCGGTGGACGCGGCGCTGTGCCTGTCGGAGCGGCGCATCGACATCCTGGTGTGCTGCGCGGGACTGGGCCCGCAAGCGGAACCGGTGGCCAGCATTGCCTCCGTCAATTACTTTGGCGTGACCGCCCTGCTGGACGGCTTGTCCGGCGCCCTGCAAGCGGGCTGCCGCGCCAGCGCCGTGGTGGTGTCGTCCAGTTCCGCCACCCTGCAGGCCTGGGATGGCAACCCGCTGCGGCAGGCCTACCTCGATGGCGATGAAAGCGCCGTGCACGCCATGCTGGCCGCGCTGCCGCCCGACCTGGCGCCGCAGGCGGGCTTTATTGCCTATGCCAGTTCGAAGAACGCGGTGGCCTGCGCGGTGCGCCAGCGCGCGGCAAGCTGGGGCAAGGCCGGTGTCCGCCTGAATGCCGTGGCGCCCGGCGCCGTGCAAACCCCGCTGCTGGAAGCGGGGCTGGCCGATGCCCGTTATGGCGAAGGCATCCGCAACTTTGTCGCGCCGCTCAGCACCCGCGCCCGCGCCGAACCTGCCGACATCGCCGCGTTGATCGGTTTTATTGCCGGCGACAGCGCCCCCTTCATCCACGGCAGCGTCCTGTTCGCCGACGGCGGCATCGACGCCGCCATGCGGCCCCACCATTTCTAGTTTTACGGGAGTTCCAATGCAAACGTCTTCTTCCAACACCGCCGTCATCGTCACCGGCGGCGCCTCCGGCATCGGCCTCGCTTGCGCGCAGGCGCTGGCGCAGGCCGGCCGTCCTGTCGCGCTGTGGGATATCAATGGCGGCGCGGCCGTCGAACAGGCCGCCGCCATCGAGCGCGATTACAAGGTGCGCGCCATCGGCGTCGGCATCGACCTGGCCAATGCCGGCGCGCTGCCCGCCGCGCTGGACACCACCCGCGCCGCGTTGCCCGCCATCGGCGGCCTGGTGCATGCGGCCGGCATGGTGGATATGGGTTCCATCGACGGCCTGACACCGGATAACTGGGACCGGGTCATGAACGTCAACCTGCGCCCGCTGGCCTTGCTGGTGCGCGCGCTGCATGCCGACCTGAAAGCCAACCCCGGTTCCGCCATCGTCGGCATCGCCTCCATCAACGCCACCCTGGGCAACGCCGTCAACCCGATCTACAGCGCATCGAAAGGCGGCATGCTGTCGCTGGTCCGTTCCCTGGCCGATGCGCTGGGGCGCGACGGCATCCGCATCAACAGCATTTCGCCGGGCCAGATCCTGACCCCGATGATCAAGCCGGTGGTCGACCATTTGCCGCCGGGCGCCTTCGAGCGCCGCATCCTGCTGTCGCGCCTGGGCCGCCCGGACGAAGTGGGCAAGGTGGCGCGCTTCCTGCTGTCCGATGAGGCCAGCTATATCACGGCGGCGGAAATCGTCGTCGACGGCGGCAACCTGTCGTCGCAGCGCATGTGAAGGAGGACACGATGACCCAGCCATTGATTGCAGTCGTCACGGGCGCCTCGCGCGGCGCCGGCAAAGGCATCGCGCTGGCGCTGGCCGCGCAGGGCGCCACCGTCTATGTCACAGGCCGCTCGACGCGGGAAGGCGACGCCGCCCTGCCCGGCACCATCCACGCCACCGCGGCGGACGTAACAAAGGCGGGCGGCACCGGCATCGCGGTCGCGTGCGACCACGCCGATGATGCGCAGGTCGCGGCCCTGTTCGCGCGGGTGCAACGCGAACACGGCAAGCTCGATATCCTCGTCAATAACGCCACCTTCCTGCACGAACGCCTGATCGACAAGGGCCCGTTCTGGGAAAAGCCGCTGGCGCTGGTCGATATCCTCGACGTCGGCCTGCGGTCCGGCTACGTGGCCAGCCACTACGCGGCGCCACTGCTGATCGCATCAAGCAAAGGACTGATCGTGTTCACGTCGTCGTTCGGCGCCAGCTGCTACATGCACGGCCCCGCTTATGGCGCGCAAAAATCCGGCATCGACAAATTCGCCCGGGACATGGCGGTCGACTTGCGCCCCCATAACGTGGCGTGCGTATCGCTGTGGATGGGGCCATTGAAGACCGAGCGCACCAAGGCCGTGTGGCAGCGCGAACCCGATAAGTATGCGGCATTCGAACCGATGGCGGAAAGCCCGCAGTTCACCGGCATGGTGATAGCAAAGCTGCACGGCGATCCGCAGCGGATGGACAAATCAGGCCAGGTGCTGATCGGCGCGGAGCTGGCGCAGGAATATGGCATCCGCGACCTCGATGGCAAGCAGCCGCCATCGCACCGCGCCATGCTGGGCGGGCCGGCGCCGGGACACCCGGCGATCGTCGAATAGGCGGAATCAGGCGCTCAGCGCGCCGGCCGGACGGGGATCGCCGGCGCGGGCGTGGCGGCGCGCGGTTTTTTGTTCATACATGCGCTGGTCCGCCAGCGCCACCATGGCGTCCTTCGACGCCGCTTCCATGGCGGTGGCCCAGCCCACGCTGGCACCGG
>Ga0307408_100000361_pt1 | contig 42263 bp, 33 predicted proteins | sample 322Cmetagenome_FD_202116 | JGI IMG/M metagenome (GOLD analysis project Ga0307408, IMG submission 202116) | Maize rhizosphere microbial communities from greenhouse at UC Davis, California, United States - 322HYB-C-3 | ecosystem: Host-associated > Plants > Roots > Rhizosphere > Soil | place... | reverse complement strand
TCACCCTTACCCGCCCCTACATTATTCAGTTTAATGAAATTCCGGTTAAACAAACAACGGTCTTCCGGCCATCATTGCATTTACTTCTTTTCTAACCGCGTTAATCGTGTCTTCTGATTCGATATTGGAAAGAACACGGTCAATTAATCCAACAATTTGAATGATTTCAGTTTCATTGATTCCCCGGGTTGTAATTGCTGAAGTCCCAACACGAATTCCTGACGTGATAAACGGAGATTCCGTATCAAACGGAACCATGTTCTTATTTACAGTGATATCAGCTTTCACCAATGTGTTTTCTGCATCTTTTCCGTTAACTCCTTTCGAACGCAGGTCAATCAACATGCTGTGATTGTCTGTTCCGCCTGAAATAATGGTATATCCCAATTTCATGAATTCTTCTGCCATTACAGCAGCGTTCTTTTGAACTTGTTTCATGTAAGTTTTGTATTCATCGGTCAATGCTTCGCCAAATGCCACAGCTTTAGCGGCAATCACGTGTTCCAACGGTCCGCCCTGGATTCCAGGAAAAACAGCTGCGTCTAGCAATGCCCCCATCGATTTTGGATTCCCGTTGTTCCACTTCAACCCAAACGGATTGTCAAAGTTCTTGCGCATCATAATCACACCACCTCTTGGTCCGCGCAGTGTTTTATGCGTTGTTGTTGTTACAATGTGGCAATGCTCCAAAGGATCGTTCAATAATCCTGCGGCAATTAGTCCGGCAGGGTGAGAAATATCAGCAAGAATCAATGCACCAACTTCATCAGCAATTTTGCGAATGCGCGCATAATCCCAATCACGGGAATGTGCAGAAGCACCACAAATGATCATTTTCGGTTTTTCTCTACGAGCAACTTCTTCCATCATTTCGTAGTCGATACGCCCGGTTTCCTGTTTTACACCGTAGAAATACGGTTTGTACAAACGTCCGGAAAAGTTCACCGGAGAACCATGAGTTAAGTGCCCCCCGTGTGAAAGGTCAAATCCTAAGATCTTATCTCCAGGTTGTAAGCAAGCTAAAAATACAGCTGCATTTGCTTGTGCTCCGGAGTGTGGCTGCACGTTTGCCCATGTTGCACCAAAGAGCTGGCACAATCTGTCGATCGCCAATTGCTCTACTTTATCCACAACTTCACAACCACCGTAATACCTTTTTCCCGGAAGACCTTCAGCATATTTGTTCGTTAGTACCGAACCCATTGCTGTCATTACATCGTCGGAAACAAAGTTCTCCGATGCAATCAATTCTATTCCGTGTTCCTGACGCTGACGTTCCTCAGCGATCAAATCAAAAAGTACCTGATCTCTTTTCATTGTTTTAGTTGTGTTTTTTTGGTTCGACAAATATAACGTGTTGGGGCGAATTGCAATTCGACCTAACACACCTTTGTTCTATTTATAATCTCTTTATTGAATGAAAGGTATGCGACAAAACGCCATCCGTTCTTCGTGTTATTCCTTCTTTGCTCAAATCATCAATTCGTACAAAACCATGCGCATGCACAATTTCATTTTCGTTGATCAAAATTCCAACATGATGGATTTTCTCGTTTGCGTTGATGAAGAAAACCAAATCTCCGGCGGTGCGGTCTTCCCATTCCACATCCATTCCGTATTCTACCTGTTGGCTGGCGTCGCGAGGAAGTTTTACATCTACGCAACGAAAAATGGATTGGACCAAACCACTACAATCAATTCCTGCAACGCTTTTTCCTCCCCACAAATAGGGAACATTGAGGTAATCCAAAGAAAGATCAATTACAGCCTGTGTTCTGTCATTAACAATCGTAAACGGCTCTGTTGTTTTGTAGTTGAAAGTATCTTTTCCAATGTTGAACTCACTGTCAATTCCTTGCGGAACAAATGAGCCACGTCCAATAACTTGTTTTCCGAATTCACCTTCGATCACTCCTGAAAAGGATTTGAAAGCGCCTAATCCGTCTAACCAGCGATTCAATTCTTTTTCACGCAAACCTGAAAGTAACTTGAAATCCGTCCAACCTTCGTAGTTATCGATTAGTGACCTGACTTTTCGCCACTGGTTTTGTTCCTCAATGATTTCAACCGGTTCTCCGAACAACAGTTGTGAAACCATTTCTGAGGCATCGCTGTTCGTTTCTCTCAGAGGAGCAATTGAAGCACTGCAGTAAGCGTATGTCATTTTTTCGGGAATTGGGGATTTTTCAATAAGTTCAAGGCTTGCTGCATGTGTCGTTCATTGTGATACGCAACGAAAAGGAATGCATCCCCCAGGCGCAAACGAACGATCTTGGAAATGGAGATCGGAACTTTTACTTTACGTAAGTTAACGGCAACGCTTTTTTCGAGAATCTTCAACAAATCACTTTGGTAATTCTGAAAATCGTTCAGTGTTGTTGCAGTAACAAGCGAAGTTGTAACGGTTGGATTGTAATCTTTCGGAGCATTGAACCTTCGCTTGATGTTCTTTTCTTTCCCCAATTTCATGCTCTGCCATGCCGAACGTCCAAGCGGTGAGCTGGAAAATTGAGTGCCCGGAGTTCTAAAACGGGTTATTTCAATCTTTTTGTGAAAAGCGTTGTGATAAAAAGAAGCGTATGCGTTGAGATGAGCAAAAATTTCCAGGCAACTCCAGGTTTGGGTATTTGGCTTCCAATTCAATTGGTTCTCAGAAAGAGAAGCAAATTTTTTCTTTACAAGATCAAGATTGCGTTCTGTAATTGTCGCAACCTCTTCTAAAAGCCACTGGGTTGTCATACCAAAATTTTGTGTCCAAATATACCCTTTTAAGCACTTGCAAACAAGTTTGAAGGAACAACTATCTCACACTTTTCAACGTCTTAGCCTTAACTCATAATCAGTAATTTGTATATTTAGGTGATGAAATTTCTAATTGCTCTACTTTCCCTGCTTTCAACAACTATTATTGCTGCGCAAGAAATAGAGCATAACCATAGTATTCATTATTCGCTTATTGAAAACAAAGGCCAATGGGATGAGCCTGTTTTGTTCCAGTCAAAATCTCAGCAACATACCATTTGGGTGCAACAGCACGGCTTTATCTATGACATCCGCGATTATTCCGTTCTGGAGAAAGCGCATTTGAAGCCAAATCCGGAGGTAGACTCGCTTATTGTGAACAGCACCATTGTAGCAGCTGAATTTTTAGGTTCAAATACTGTGAGTGAAATTGCGAAGGAAAACCCGTCATCTTCTTATTATAATTACTTCCTTGGGAACAAAAAAGAAAAATGGGTGAACGATGTGCACGGATTTGCTTCTGCAAGTCTAAAGAACTTCTATCCCAGCATTGACCTGAAAATTTTCGATAATAACGAGCAGTTCAAATACGAATTGTGGTGCGCTCCGAATGCAGATATCAGTCAGATTGCATTGAAGATCAAAGGTGCGAAAAGTGTGGATGTGGATGATTATGGAAATCTTGTGATCCAAACCGTTTTCGGGCCAATCATGGAGAAAAAACCTGTTGCTTACGAATTGTTGAATGGTCGAATGAAAGAAGTCTCCTGTGATTTTGAAGTAACGGAGAATGTTGTGAAGTTCAAGCTGGGGAATTATTCGAAATTTGCAACATTAATTATTGACCCAACCTTGATCTTTGCCACTTACTGCGGATCAGTTACGGATAATTTTGGAATGACTGCCACTTACGGTTATGACGGAACAGCGTATTCTGCAGGAACAATTTACGGAAATGCATATCCAACTCCTGATAATTCGGCTTACGACGTAACATCAAATTTCACCGTTGCGAACATTGGCTCACCGGTTACAACCGATGCTTTCATTTCGCGCTATTCACCTGATGGAACAACGATGCTCTGGACCACCTTTCTTGGCGGAGGAGATAATTCCCAGGGAACGGAAACTTCGAATTCCCTGATCTGCGATAAACAGAACAATCTCTATATTCTTGGTGTTACTTCAAGTACTGATTTTCCCGTTGTAAATGGTTTTCAAACGGCTCATGGTGGGGGTACACCGCTTCAGGTTCAATTCAACGGGTCTAATTTCGGTAACCAGGGAACAGATATTTACGTGGCGAAATTCAGCTCTGATGGTCATCAATTATTGGGATCAACTTATGTAGGTGGAAGTTTGAATGATGGAGTGAACTTTAAAGTAACTTCCGGAAATTACAACACCGTGGCTGCGTACGATTCACTTACAACGAACTACGGCGATCAGTTCCGCGGAGAGATCATGATAGATTCTCTTGGAAATTGCATTGTAGCATCTTGTTCACGATCTGCCAATTTTCCTGTTTTAAATGCTTTTCAGCCAACTTTAGGTGGGAACCAGGATGGTGTTGTTTTTAAGTTGACATCTGATTTAAGTGCGATGCTTTGGTCGAGTTATTATGGTGGAACCAATAACGATGCCTGTTACTCTGTAAAAATTGATTCTTCCTATAATATTGTTTTTGCCGGTGGAACGAGTAGCAATAATTTACCGGGAACAACTGGTGGAGTGAATCCTTCTTATATGGGAGGAAAGGCTGATGGTTTTGTGGCTAAATTGACACCTGACGGCCAGACGTTGACACAGGCAACTTATCTCGGAACAGCAAATTACGATCAAACTTTCTTTGTTGAGATCAATAGAAATGATGAGGTTTTTGTTCTTGGGCAATCTACCGGAGGGGTTTATCCAACGATCAACGCTACCAGTAATTTAAATAGCGGGCAGTACATTTCTAAATTAACACCGGAATTGGATGCGTTTACGAACTCTTTGGTTTTTGGAAACGGAAATGGAAACTTCAATATTTCACCAGCAGCATTTCTTGTAGATATTTGCGGGAATATGTACGTTTCAGGTTGGGGAGCGAATTTGCTGCAAGCTACTCCACTTTCCGGGATGCCTGTTTCGTCTAATGCCTTCCAATCAACTCCTCCTAATGGTTTCGATTTCTATTTAACTGTAATAGATAAAGATTTCGACGGTTTACTATACGGAAGTTATCTTGGTGGAAATGCCGCCCAGGAACACGTTGATGGCGGAACATCACGTTTTGACAAAAATGGCGTGGTTTATCAAAGTGTTTGCGGTGGTTGTACAGGGCAAAGCGATTTTCCTACAACTGCCAATGCATGGTCGAATGATAACTTAAGTACCAATTGCAACAATCTTGTATTCAAATTCGATTTTGAGCTGCTTCCTGAAGCCGAGTTTTCGACGGATGATTTGTTGGGTTGTGCAGCATACACAGTTCAATTGCAGAATACGTCTCCACCATCCGATGCGTACTATTGGGTATTTGGAAATGGTGACACATCAACTGTTTATAGCCCAACGGTTACGTATACCGATCCGGGTACGTATGTCATCAACCTTTATGTTACGGATAGTATTTGTCTGTTAACGGACACGGCAACAATTACGATCAATGTTTTGCCACCGATGGTGCTTTCTGTTTCGAACGATACTTTAACGTGTACACCTTCACCAATGGTGTTTACTGCTGATTCTGATGGCACGGCAACCAGTTTCGTATGGTCTTCGAATGATCAATTCACGGATACGCTGAATGTGTCGGTTTCTGATTCCACGTTAACGGTTACGCCTGATCAAACAACTACTTATTATGTCCAGGTTTCAAATGGTGCGTGTAGTGAAATTGACAGTGTAACGGTCAGTATTGTTTCCGGTGATCTCAGTATTGTCGGACCGGATACCTTATGCCTTGGGAATTCAGGGACGTTGACTGCAGCCATACAGGTTGCCGGACTTACATTTGATTATGACTGGTCACCGATGAGTGTGCTGACAACAACTTCACAGGACAATATTGTTACTGCTCACCCAACAACAACTACCTGGATTTATTGTACGGCAACGGCATCTAACGGTTGTGAAGCAACAGATTCCATTTTGATTTCGGTTGGATCGCTTGGTGGAACTGTAGTTGCTACGGCAACTCCCGAAGTTGTAGTTCCGGGTGAAACAACGCAACTGAATGCAACTCCATCAGGCTTGATTTATCAATGGTCGCCAACAGCGGGATTGAACAATTCAACTTTACAGAACCCAATTGCCACTGTTGATGAAACTACAACTTACACAGTTACGGCTTCAAATGCATTCTGTTCGCAAAGTTCATCTGTTCAGGTTAAAGTGCTTTCTGTATTGTGCGACAGAACGTTTGTTTATGTTCCGAATGCTTTTTCGCCTAATGGTGATGGAGAGAATGAGGTGCTATACGTTAGAAGTGCAATTGCGTCGAAAATCTTATTCCGTGTTTTTGACCGCTGGGGTGAAATGGTGTTTGAAACCACAGATATGGATTTGGGTTGGGACGGAACCTTCAGGGGAAAATTGATCGATCCCGATACCTATGATTATTACCTTGAAGCCGATTGTTACGGAGGAGAGAAAGCTATCATCAAGGGAAATATTACATTAATCAGGTAATCCTATTTAATCAAGGTTACATTTCCTGAAACTATAGCCTCGTTTCCTGAAAGGGTAATGTATTTCGCTTTCCAGAAATAAACGCCCTCTGAGCACAATTGGTCCTTGTATTTTCCATTCCATCCAAAAGTTGGGTCGTTTGTAGTGAAAACGAGTTCTCCCCAGCGATTCGTGATAACGAGTTCATATTCCGAAAGCCCGCTTGCAACAATCGGACTAAACAGGTCATTGATATTGTCATCGTTCGGGGTGAGTACGTTCGGAAATTCCACTTTTTCGATGGGGGTTTCCGTTTCAGGATTACAGAAATAAGGAACTTCAATCGTTTCGGTCAACATTCCGCAAGCCGATTCAACTACAACTGTATAAGTGCCGGATTCTAATCCTATAATCGTATTCGAAAGTGAAGATGTGTTTAATGTTTCCGTTCCATTGCTCCAGATGTAATTCAAGGGCAGGCAAAGCCCGCTCACTTTGATTTTTGCCCCGCCATCGTTTTCGCAATCTGCGGTATAAATCGTGTCGACCAATAACTGCCCGGTGTTATTGTTGAATTTGGCAAGAAAGGAACTTGAAATTTCGTTATGCTCTGCCGAATAATAACAGGTTTGGCCCGGATCTTTAAGCGGATAAGTGCCGGTACTTGGATCAAATCCCGGATTCGATGAATAACAGCTGACATAGGTGTTCCCTGAACGATCAACTTCAACACTCGGGTGAACATCGTTGCCGTTTCCTCCAAGATAAGTTGCCCATAACAATTGTCCGGAAGAACAAAATCGAGCTATAAATGCATCGTCATATCCACCAGCGAAAGAATTGTCGAAAAAACTATGGCTATCAGGCTTTTTTCGCGGAACATCGTTTGATTCCGTTTCAAAAACCATGGTTAAGTTTCCGCACTGGTCTATGTCGAGCTTGTCGTGTGATCGGAAAGGGTGAAAATGAAACATTCCTTCGTGTTGTGTTCCTCCAAAAAAGGTAGAGTAGATCAATGCCCCGTTATGATTGAATTTCGATAGAAAAACGTCTGAATAACCCGAGATCTCATCCTTAAAATAGGCTCCGTTCCCAGGGTTTTGTAAAGGGAAATTGGGAGAGTCTGTTATTCCGGTGATGTAAAAGTTCTGATCGTCATCCATCACCATAGAGTAGGCTTCATCATTAAACCAACCGCCAAGAATAGTAGACCAGATCCGGTTTCCATTTTCATCAAAGCGAAGAATGAAGCTATTGTAATCGCCATTTTGAAAGTTGTAATTGAAAGCTCCGGGTCGACTTTGGGTCGGGAAATTAATTGATGAAGAAAAACCGGTTACGAAGAGATGATCGTTGTTATCACAAAGCATATCATTTATCGATTCTCCTATACTACCACCGTAATAAGTGCTCCAAAGCCGTTCACCCGTATTGGAGAATTTTAAGATGAAAGCATCTGTTAATCCTAAATTGCTGGGTTCGAAAAAGCCTCCGCCGGCTAAGGCTTGCGTTTGAAAGTTGCCTGAATTGGTACTTCCACCGACAAATACATTGTCATCACTATCGATGGCAAGTGCATTCCCGCAATCGATCTGCTGGCCTCCGTAAAGCGTAGCCCAGAGCAGTTGGCCCGACCCTGCAAATTTCAGGATAAAAGCATCATAGGTCCCGCCACCATAATTCGATTGAACATAGGTATTGATTCCCTGGGCGAATGTTGGAAAAAAGGTAGAACCTGTTTCACCTGTCAGGTAAACATTTCCCGAATGGTCAAAGACCATACTGTTGGTGGTTTCACCTTCATTGCCCCCATAAAATGTGGACCAGATCAATTCTCCGCCAGAAGAAAATTTCAGGATACAGCAATCTTCGAAATTTCCCATGAGCTCGTTTTGGAAATAAGCTCCATTTCCCGGGTCAACAAATGGGAATTGAAAAGAGTTGGAAAAGCCCGACATTAGGATTTCATTTGTCGGCGTTGATTCGATTACGCGTATGCAGTCACTGTAACTTCCGCTGATGAATGTTCCCCAAACCAGGTCCGGGTCAATGATCAGGTCGGCTCTTTTATCAATCGACGTTTCATCAAGTTGAAATCCGATTGCGGTTTCAAAACCAGTATCACTGTTTTTAACAATAGCTGTTTTCGATAGCTCGGTGAATGCTGTTTCAATTCGTTTGTTCTTGCAGAAGCTTACCGGTGCTTTTTCCTGGAAATTCAGGATTGAAGTTTGGAATTCCAGGTCACCATGCTCAGATAAAGAAATCACATTTTTTGATTGATAAACCAGTTTGATTTGATGATAATCCGCCCCTGGATGGACAATAAAATCGTACTTAAATGAGTTCGAATTTTTACGGTACAATTTCCAGTCTATTCCGGGATAAACATTTCTTATAGTGATGGTCTCGAAACGTTTTACGCCACGAATACCGTTTGCACAATGCGGTTTGTAAAAATCAGAGCTTCCATTCAGCAGCTTTTCCCCAATTGCATTTTCACTCTCAATTACGGCTCCATCCAGAATCATATCGATGCGCTCCCAATTCAATTGCTGCATGGGTAAGGAGACACTGGCATTGTTTTCTACGGTTTCCAGTTTAAGCGTTTGATAAGTGATTCCCGTTTTAGTGATCCAGATAATGATTCCGGGAGCTTGTGCTTTGAATAAAACGTTGGGAACCGGAGCTCCGTTCATATCAGTAAACTGGCCTTTATTTTCCAGAAATCCTTCATTGGTTGAGCGAAACTGTTCTTCACTGGTTCTGCTTGAATGGCTCAAGCCTTTTAGTTGTGCAACAGCCATATTCTTAGCAGAAAGAAAAATCAGGATCAGGAAAAACTGAATGTAGTTTTTGGATGAGGTAAATAGTGATTCCATAACCGAGGGTCTTAAGTTATTATCAAACATATGATTCTTTTTTGACCTGAATACGGTTGAAATCAGCTCATCTTCTAAACGGTAGTTTTAAATGATCCAGATATATAGTTTGGCAATTTTAAAATTCGGCTATTGGACAGATTTTTATTCTTAATGATCCCACTTGGCTAAAAGATTTTAATTTTAGTTGAACATTACCAATAAAGGTAAAGTGAATAGAAAATTAAGAATGTCAAAGAAGATCATTACTAAAAAAAGCGAACAGTTTTTAGAAAAATACCTGAACAATGCTTCACCAACCGGTTTTGAATACGAAGGCCAGAAATTGTGGATGGAATACATTAAACCTTATGTTGACACAATCGAAACGGATACTTACGGAACGGCTGTTGCTATCATCAACCCGAAAGCAGAGTATAAAGTGGTAATTGAAGCCCATGCCGATGAAATTTCATGGTTTGTGCATTACATCACAAAAGACGGCTTTATTTACGTTCGCAGAAATGGGGGAAGTGATCACCAAATTGCACCATCGAAACGAGTAAACATTCATACGGATAAAGGAATTGTAAAGGCTGTTTTTGGTTGGCCTGCAATTCATACGCGACATGAAAAAGAAGAAGCTCCAAGTATGAAGAATATATGCCTCGATGCGGGTTGTTCAACCAAGGAAGAAGTAGAGAAACTGGGAGTTCATGTGGGTTGTGTGATCACTTATGAGGATGAGTTCATGGTGTTGAATGAAAACCGGTACGTTGGCCGCGCACTGGATAACCGTGCAGGTGGATTTATGATCGCTGAAGTTGCCCGGTTGCTTTCCGAGAATAAAGTGAAACTGCCGTTTGGATTGTATATCGTCAATGCTGTTCAGGAAGAGGTTGGTTTGCGTGGAGCAGAAATGGTGGCAAACCGCATAAACCCTAATGTTGCAATTGTTACAGATGTTTGTCACGATACCCAGACACCGATGATCAACAAAATTGAGCAAGGAGACCTTTCCAGCGGACTTGGTCCCGTATTAACTGTTGGTCCGGCAGTTCAAAACAATTTGCTGAAACATATTATTTCTGCAGCGGAGAAAAATAAGATTCCTTTCCAAAGAGCTGCGGCTTCACGTGCAACCGGTACAGATACGGATGCTTTTGCGTACTCGAATTCAGGAGTCGCGAGTGCATTGATATCGTTGCCTTTACGCTATATGCATACAACAGTTGAAATGTGTAGAAAGGAAGATGTGGAGAATACCATTCGCCTTATTTTCGAATCCCTTAAGAAACTTACCGGGAAAGAAACTTTTTCCTATTTCAACTAGTTAAGATTGCAAGATTAGACAACAATAGAAATTATTTTTTGGCTATAAGCTTTTGAAATTGAGCTAACTTTAGTTCAAACTATCAATACGTATGAAAAAAATTGTACTCATTGCAGCATTGTTCTCGGTAAGTGGGACTTTCGCTCAAACTTTTTCCGATAATTTTGATTCTTATACTGCAGGGTCGGCAATGGCTGCGCAGAGTGGCGGAGCATGGACAACCTGGAGCAACGCACCGGGAGGACCTGAAGACGTTTTGGTTTCGAATGCGAATTCAGTTTCCGGAAACAATTCAGTTTACTTTACAACATCGGTTCAGGCTGGTGGACCAACAGACCTTGTGAAGAACTTTGGTGTAATGAATACCGGTCAGTTCTCCATTGAATGGAATATGTTGGTAGAATCCGGAAAAGCGGGTTATTTCAATTTCCAAAAAACGGCAACTATAGGTCAAACCTGGGCAATGGATTGTTTCTTTGCTGATAATGGTGATTTGATCATCAATAACCAGGACGGTTTGAATTTTACTGCTTCCTATACTCAGGGCAGCTGGTTCAATTTCCGTATGGACATCAACTTCAATTCAAATGTTTGGGAAGTGTTTATTGATGATGTTTCTGTTGGAACATTCGCAAACCCTGTGAATCAAATCGCTTCTATCGATATTTATCCTACTGATCAGAACGCACCGTACAGTTGTGGTTATTTCATTGATGATTTCGAATATACAGTTACTCCTTACACTTTGCCTTCTGTAAACGGAGCAGCAACTTATGTAAGTTTCGCGGAAGGAGGAATTGCAGGAGCTGTTGTTACTCCTAAAGTGAAAATCAGAAACTTGGGAACAACTCCAATTACTTCTGCAACTATTGATGTAGATTACAACGGAAACAATATCACACAGAACGTATCAAGCTTGAACCTGGCTTCTTTGGCGGAAACGACAATTACAATGACCGGGACGCATACTTTGGTTGCTGGTTCAAACGACATGGTTGCTACGATAAGTAATGTTAACGGTGCTGGAGCAGACGGTGATGCAGCTGATGATGCAACAACATATACAATCGATCCTATCGTTCCTGCGGTTGGTAAAATGGTTGTAAGTGAAGAAGGAACAGGAACATGGTGTCAGTGGTGTCCGCGTGGCGCTGTTTTCATGGATTTGATGAACGATAAATATGCTCAGTACTGGGCTGGAATTGCGGTTCACAACGGAGATCCAATGACAGTTACGCAATATGACGACGGAATGGCGACATTAATCGGTGGATACCCAAGTGCATTGGTTGACCGTGGTAATGATATCGACCCTTCTGCTATGGAAGCAGAGATTTTAAACAGAATTACAGTTGCACCAACTGCATTTATTGAAAATGGAGCAACATGGGACGCTGGTACAAGAACATTGGTGGTTTCTGTTAGCGCAGATTTCCAGGCAGCTGCCAACAACAATTATAAACTGGCAGTTGTACTTACTGAAGATGCTGTAACCGGAACAGGTGGTACTTATAGCCAGGCAAATGCATATTCAGGAGGTAGCAACGGAACAATGGGAGGATATGAATCATTACCAAACCCGGTTCCTGCCGCACAAATGGTTTACGACCACGTTGCAAGAGCAATCGAGCCTTCATTTGGAGGTTATGCGAATAGTTTCCCTGCAACAGTAAATTCAGGTGAGGTTCACACAGTGAATGCAACATTTACGCTTCCTGCAACATGGGATGAGAATGAAATTCATATCGTTGGGATGTTGATCGCTCCGAATGGAACTATTGACAATGCTGGAAAAGCAACCATCGCTGAAGCGGTTTCTAATGGTTTTGTTAGCGGAACTGACATGACTGCTTCTATCGATGAAGAAAGCCAGTTGGATGCAATTCTTAAAGTATACCCGAATCCATCTACAACATTCACAACTGTAACATTGAACCTAAAAGGAGAATCAAATGTTGTGTTGAGTTTGAAAGATATGAGCGGTGCAACATTAAGCACAAGAAATTACGGAACATTATCAGGAGCTTCAACAATTGATGTTTCTACTGTAGGTTTGGCAAAAGGAGCTTACGTAGTTGAATTGAATGTTGACGGTGTTATGGCAAGAAGAACGTTGATCGTTCAGTAATCCGATTTCATTTTTAAAAAGGAGGCGTTCGCTATAGGTGGACGCCTTTTTTATTTCCTTATTTTTGTGCCATGAAATGGATAGGCCGTCGAATTAGTTTTGTGGATCACGAAGCAAAAACCACAATAATTATTACACCCGATACTCCCGGAATTTTTAAGGGGCTTATCGGAGCATGGGTTTTTATGTGGGGAGCAGTTGGCGCTTATTTGATCTGGTACCTGATAGAATCTTACGGGAAAACAAAATTGACGGCAAAACAGTTATCTACGCTTCAACAGGAGCAAATCATTATTGTTGTGTTCCTTGTGTTCTGGATCTACTATTTCGTTCGTATTGGAAGGGTTTTTCTCTGGCTGAACTGGGGGAGAGAGTATATAAAAATCGATAAGATCGCCCTGACATTGAAACCGTCGATCGGAAAGTACGGCAGAGCAAAAGAGTATTTCATCGAAAACATTTCGAAAATCAGTGTTTTTACTCCGGAAAAGAATTCTCTTCAGGCGGCATGGGAAAATTCACCATGGATTCGTGGTGGCGAGCGCGTGGAATTCGAGTATTTCGGAAAACGTGTTCGCTTCGGAAGAAAATTGGAAGAACAGGATGCAAAGCAACTCTTTCAATTGGTTACCAAAAAGATTGATGAGCATTTGAAGCGTAAGAAGAAACAATCTTAGCTCATTACTGCTTCCAAAACAGATTCACGATTCATTCCTTTTCTCAAATGTTCAAGAATGATGGGGAATTTCTCTTCAATTCTCGCAGGAGTAAAACCAAGCGCTATACCCAGTGATTTAACCAGTTTGATCTCGTTGTTATCAATTCTTCCGTCCGCAACAATGAGTTGTATCAGTTGGATGAAGCGTTCGTAACGTTCTTCACGCGTTGCCGGCGGCAAATTCGGATAATCTTCAGGATGATCACAGATTTCTTTCACCTGTTCGTCTGTAAGAGAGATTCGTCTGGCTATACGGTTCAATAAATGCTGCTCAAGGCTTGAAACCTCGCCGTCAATTCTTGCCAGTAGAATAAGGTTTTTGAAATGCCCGATTTGTCTTGATCTTTCTCCGGATTCAAAGATATCTGCCAATGATGCCATAGTCGTGTAGTGTATACAGTTGTTTTGTTAATGTCGAATTAAACTCGTTGTGCTAAACTTAAGGTCTGTGATCTTAAACGAAGCCTGAGTTGGATTGGTTACGTAGATCTGAAAATAGTCCTTTGCATGCCTGACATCAGGAATATTAAATGATTTCTGAACATGAATAATTGAATCAGCTTTAGGTGCGCACAATTCCAGAATGTCCCAGCTATAGGTGTTGTGTCTTCCTGTTGCTTCAATATGCATCACCGGAATCGCGGCTGTGTCTGAAACGGAAAAACTCATGTTAATTGTAAGAAGCACTTCGTCTGTTTCCAGGTCACTGAATGGAATATGTTTAATATCCAATACTGAATTCGGTAATCCATTCAGGTTTTTGACATGAAGCCATGTTCCTTTTTTTAATGTTAATTGCGGATCGTTTAAGAGTTCAATACGTTGCACCCAAGTGGTGTCTGCACGGGTGATTAACAACCTGTCATAATTAATTTCCTCGCGATTGGTTTTGCCCCAAATGTGCCAGTATTGTTCTTTCGACATTAAATAGGTATGCAGAATTCCCTCTGTCATTTGGTATGACTGGAAGATATTCAGGGTGATGCATAGAAACGCAAACACACCTATAGCAATCATGGCAATTCGGTTCTTTAATGCCATAAGGAATAACCCGATGGGAATGAAGAAAAGAGGATATACATCCACCATCGGTCGTTGGCCCAGTGAATCAGAATACCACCAGCATTCCCATGACGAAACCACCCAGACAACAACAAAGATCAATGATCCGAAAACGTAGAAATGCTTCCTGTTCTTTCTAAAGAGGTAAATCAATGAAGGTATAAGAATTAAGAACAGCGGAGTGTAAAGCAACCAGCCCTTTCTATAGCTGAAGAGGAATTTCCAGGTGTACGGATCCAGCAATGTCAGATCTTCTGTGTGCAAATTCGTAATTATCCAGCTGTCTCCGGCTGTTTTCCAGTAATAGATTTGCGGAAGGTTCCAAAGGAAAGCAGCAATAGGGTAGAGAAGAATCTTCTTCCAGAATTCTTTTGAAAAACCAAATCGCTGTAAAAGCACAATTCCCGGAACGATACCGAGCATGGCATTTGTAGGACGAATTACCACCGCCAAACCGAAGAAAACACAAGACCAGATAAAAGCTCTTCTGTCGATTTGATGGGATCGGATTGATTTAAAGAAAAAGTAGGCAAAAGCAGCGATTACGGCGAACAAATAATGGTGAGTCATTGTAGGCGACAAAGTTGCCATGATCCAATAATTCGTGCCGGCGAAACAGAGCAGGAGTAGGAGTGCAGTTAATTTATCGCTGAAAAAAAGAAGCATCAATTTCCTGAAATAATAGATTCCAAGGAAAATGAACAGAAGTGAATTTAATAAGAACGAAATGTGGTAAGGTTTTGAAAATCCATCGGTTTTATAACCAAGAGCTTTAGCAAAAATATGTCCGACAAAGAATCCTGGGGCTTCAACAAATGCTTGTCCCATGTGGTAAACATCCACTTCGCCTTTCTCCGTTTGAATAATTTGGTAGGCAACAGTTCCCCCACAATATTCATCCTGGAGTTTTTGTGCCCATTCCCGGGTCATTTTTAAATGTCCGTGTTCCATAAGGAAAGGCAGGTACATATAATAACCGAAACCGTCGTACGCACATACACACGTGGTTTCCAGTTCAGCAACTTTTTTTATCTGTTTCGAATAGTAAAAAGCAAAAGCGAGGAAAACGAGGAAAGCAACAATTGCCGATTTGGACTTTAACAAGCGCATTAATGACCCAGGTTTCGTTCAATGAAATCAATCAGCGAATGAATCACTTTGATATGAATTTCCTGCGCTCTGTCGGCATAGTCTGAATGAGGTGCACGAATTTCCACGTCGCAAATGTCAGCCATTTTTCCACCGTCTTTTCCTGTGAGACCAACTACTTTCATTCCTTTTGCCTTTGCTGCATTAATTGCGTTAATGACATTTTTTGAATTTCCCGAAGTAGAAATTGCCAGTAATACATCACCGGAATTTCCAACTCCTTCAACGTAGCGCGAAAAAATAAAATCAAAACCGTAATCGTTTCCTACACAAGAGATGTGAGACGGGTCGCTTATACTTAATGCCGGAATTCCAGGCCTGTCATTTCTGTATCTTCCCGTAAGCTCTTCTGCAAAATGCATGGCATCACACATCGACCCTCCGTTTCCGCAAGAAATGATCTTGTTTCCATTTTTTATGGCATCCGTCATTAGAGTACCTGCAGCTGAAATCCGCTGAAAGTTAGATTCTGTGTTAAATTTTTGCAAAATTTCAAGTGCCTCTTTAAAATGGTCTGCAATTTGATTCATGCTCGCGAAAATGATGACTGTTTACGCCAAAAATAAATAATTCTAGGCACAACGTCATGTATAATAAATTGCATATATTTGAAACTCGGAGTTTTTTACTCCATAACACGACTAAAACTATGAGAAACTTTTTATTTATTGCTATTAGCTTTTTCTTTTCTTCTTCTCTGTTTGCTCAATCAGGAGACTGCTACAAGTCTTTAGAGGAAGCTTTTTTAAAGCGTGGTGCTTACACGGTTGCAGATGAGATGCACAAGAATGTAATCATCTGTTTCTTTAGAGCAGATGGTACAGAATGTTTATCAGGTAAGGCGCGTGTTGAAAACGGATCAATCGTAGATATCTTTTTGATGTATGAAGATGGTGTTTACGAATTGATGGAAAAGAAATTTACGAATACAAAGAAAACAGCACCTACAATCACCAACGGAATCTCTGAATTGATCGTAACCGTTGACGGTGAAAAAATGAAAGTAGTGTTCATTGATAAATTAAAGCCGAAGCAAAAGGCTTATAAACAAGCAACATTACCAACTGATTTATAATTGAAAGATCCGCAGAAAGCGGATCTTTTTTTTGCTTACTATTTCACATCTTTGCAATAAATTGAACTCAGGTTATAATGAAACAAGTGGCTTGGATTACCGGAGCTTCTTCCGGAATTGGAGAAGAATTGTGTAAGCAATTATCTGCGAAAGGGATGACGATCGTTCTCTCTGCACGGAATGAAGAAAAACTGCATGAGTTAAGACGCCAATTGCCGGATTCGGAAAAGCACCTGGTAATGCCTTTGGATCTGGAAAATACTTCTGATATCAACGACAAAGCGAAATATGTAATTGATTCGCTCGGACAAGTAGACTTCGTTTATCACTGTGGTGGTTTGAGTCAGCGCGCTGAAGCCTGGGAGACCGGTTTGGAGGTTGATCGCCGGATTATGGAGATCAACTATTTTGGAACAGTAGCTTTAACAAAAGCGGTATTGCCTTATATGCAGGCGCGCAAATCCGGACATATCATCGCTATTTCAAGTATCGCAGGTAAATTCGGGTTCTATCTTCGGTCGGCATACAGCGCCTCCAAACACGCTTTACATGGTTTCTTCGAAAGTCTTTCGTTGGAAGAAGCAAAGAACAATATTAAAGTTACCATTGCTTGTCCTGGAAAGATCAATACTCCAATTTCTTTAAGCGCACTGGGCAAAGACGGTAAATCCCACGGTGTAATGGATCACAACCAGGAAACAGGAATGCCGGTTGATGAATGTGTTCGTCAATTATTGAAAGCCGTTGACCGGAATAAGCGAGAAGTTCTTATAGGAAATAAAGAAATAAAGGCTGTTACGTTGAAGCGGTTTCTGCCGAAATTGTTTTGGAAAATCATTGCGAAACAAAGCGCCACGTAAAATTTGTATAAAAAAAGTAGGGACAAGTCTCGACCTGCCCCTACACGTATTTTTATCTATCAAATATTATCTCAACAGTTTCCAGGTCTTATTTCCTTTTTCCGTAGAAACATTAAGAAAATATGTTCCCGCATTCAGGTTAGAAAGATTGTTTAATTGAATGGTCTCAGCATTTGATTGTTCAACTGCCACAATTCGTCCTGTAGCATCAATCAAAGTGATAGTACAATCTGATCCGTTTACATTCTGAATGTTCACGGAATTCGTAAACGGATTCGGATAAGGAGTTGAAAGCTGTAATTCGTCTTTATCAACTGAAAGTGATCCGTCACTATTGAGGTAAATCGCCCCAACAATTCCAAAGTACTGCTCACCCGATTTTGCCGGACAATAAACCGTTATTGAAAGAAAGTAAACTCCGGGCATGCCGGCAGTACTAAGCGTATCGTAGAAGTAAGTGATGGCTCCATTTCCGGCATACACCTCCCATACGATATATAAACTTTGATTAGTACTGTCGTACACCGCATTTGCAAGTGAAGCCGAATCAATAGCATTGTAATCAATAATGCAATTTTCAATAAAATAGCTATAAGGGTCATTTACAGGAATTGAATCCAAAAACGGATTGTTACCATAAGTTGTTGATGGATCGGTAACTGCGAAAGAATTTGTGGTTGTATCACCTGCCGCATCCCAAACTGTTACCGAATAAATTCCGGCACACAAACTGTCTGCTACTTCTCCAGTATCTCCGTTACTCCAAACAATTGTGTATGGTTCAGTTCCTCCAACGGGATATACATTGGCCACTCCCTGGCAATCTCCATTGTAGTCATAGCCTCCATAAACGTATGCATTAAGTGAGCCGGTTGAGTCACCGTATTCCAAAACTGTAGCAGAAGACGTTACCGAACATCCGTTGGCGTCAACACATGTAAATGTATAAGTACCTACACATAAATCTGTCATGTTTTGAGTTGTAACACCGTTCGACCACATATAAGCATATGGTGATGTTCCTCCCGACGGAGTCATTGTCAACGCTCCCGTACATGCATTTGGATATGTGTTTGTTACCGTTGTACTAACGGTAAATCCTGAACAAAGGTCATTGATTGTGAAGGAGGCTGTATAAACAATTACTCCTGCCGAATCCAATTCGAACATGTAATTTCCTGCACATAAATTCGCAATTGAGGTGTCTCCTGTATTCAATAAAGTTGAATCCTGGTACCAGTTCCAGGTCCATGGTATAGAATTGTAGGAACTCCATTGATTAAAATAAGCTGTTCCGTCACAACCTGCGGGTGCAGTTGAATTGGTAACAGTTATCATTTGTGCATTCGACCATTGAGTTGATGCAAGAACGATTAGAAATGTGTAGAGTAGTTTCATAGTCAGTTGTTTGAGTTTCTAATATAAGCCTTTTTCCATCAGGAATTTAGCAACGTTTGATTCTATTCGTTTATTAAGGTTCGTATTATCTCCTTTTTCGAAAGGTAATCCTGTAATCTTTTCGTACAATTCCACATAACGGTCAGTAACCACGTTTACAAACTCGTCTGGCATTACGGGCATTTGCTGGCCTTCTAATCCCTGGAAGTTGTTTTCTATTAACCATTGACGTACAAATTCCTTCGAGAGTTGTCTTTGCGGTTCATTTTTATCCTGGCGTTCCTGGTATCCGTCAGCATAAAAATAGCGTGAAGAATCAGGTGTGTGAATTTCATCAATAAGGATTACTTCCCCGTTTAGGATACCGAACTCGTATTTCGTGTCCACAAGGATCAAACCTCTTTCGGCAGCCATTTCCGTTCCACGTTTGAACAATGCACGTGTATAGTCTTCCATTTTTACGTAAATGTCTTCGGGAACAATTCCTTTTGAAAGAATGTCTTCACGGGAAATATCTTCGTCATGGCCTTCGTCTGCTTTGGTAGCAGGAGTTATGATCGGTTCAGGAAATTTGTCGTTTTCCTTCATTCCTTCAGGTAACGCAACTCCGCAAAGCATTCTTTTTCCAAGAGCATACTCACGAGCCGAATGTCCGGCCAAATAACCACGAATCACCATTTCAACGCGAACCGGTTCACAAGCGTAACCAATTGCAACCGCCGGATCAGGTGTTCCGATCAACCAGTTTGGAACAATATCACGCGTTGCGTTCAGGAACATTGTTGCAACCTGGTTCAGAACTTGTCCTTTGTATGGAATTCCTTTCGGAAGAATATGGTCAAAAGCCGAAATACGGTCTGTTGCCACCATTACTACGATATCGCTTTTTGAATCGCTTCCTAAGGTATAGACTTCACGTACTTTTCCACGGTAAACCGCTTTTTGTCCTGGAAAATTAAAATTGGTACTTGTAATTGTTTCTGCCATTTTACTCTTTTTACAAACCCTGAAATGATTGAGAATCTACTTCAGGGTTGTTTCTTTAGTTTATATATCTCGAGTGATTGTAAATCTACTTCAGGATCTTCTTCCTTTATATCTTTTCGGTTCTTCGTCATCAGCTGTAGCTGAATCTTTCTTTGCTTTGCGCTCTTCTTCCTCAGCTTTGTCGAATGCATCAATGATTCGTTTCACCAACGGGTGACGAATAACATCGCTTTGTGACAGGCGAACGATTTCCAATCCTTTTACATCTCTCAAAATGTCCAAAGCATAGGTTAATCCGCTTTTCTGACGATGAGGCAAGTCTACTTGTGACATGTCTCCTGTAATCACGAATTGTGCTGTTTGTCCCATACGTGTAAGGAACATTTTCATCTGCATAACTGTGGAGTTTTGTGCTTCATCAAGAATAACGAAGGATTTATCCAGCGTTCTACCACGCATAAATGCCAAAGGTGCAATTTCGATGATCCCGAATTCTATCATGTCAGCCAATTTCTCCGGCGGGATCATGTCGCGCAGCGCATCGTATAAGGGCATCATGTATGGATCAAGCTTTTCTTTCAAATCTCCCGGAAGAAATCCTAAATTTTCACCTGCTTCTACTGCCGGACGAGTCAAAATAATACGTTTTACTTCTTTCGCTTTTAACGCACGAACAGCAAGGGCGACTGCGGTATAGGTTTTACCTGTTCCTGCAGGACCTACAGCAAAAACCATATCATTTCGGTTTACCGCCTGAACCAATTTACGCTGGTTTACCGTTTTCGCTTTGATCTTTACACCCTGGTTTCCGTGTACCAGAATTTCCGAACCATCAGAGGAGAGCATAGCACTTCCGTCGTCCAACATCAAGTTGTCAATGTTGTTTTCCGTCAGCATTTTGTTCTGCTGGAAATGCGCCATGATCAAATCGAACTTTCTTTCGAATGCTTCCACGATCTCACCATCGCCCTCAATGGTCAGTTCATTTCCCCTGGCACTGATCTTCAGGTTCGGGAAGAACGAACGGATGTACTTCAGATTGGCGTTGTTGGCACCGAGCAATTCGGCAACCTCAACTCCTACTATTTCGATTTTCTTAGATATCAATGTGAATAACTCTTTATAAACGTCAATCAGGTAATCTTATTTACCTGTATTTTTGAACAAAATTACTGAATTTTTTAAGCCAATTGAGGTTGAAACGATGGCAATTATCACGCTAACAACAGATATGGGACATAAGGATTATTATGTTGCAGCGCTCAAAGGGGCGTTGTGGATGATGGATCCTGCGTTAACACTGGTTGATATTTCTCATCACATTTCTCCGTTTTCCATTGCTGAGGCTAGTTTTCAGCTACGGGCAGCGTCGTTGAATTTTCCTGAAGGAACTGTGCATTTGATTGGAATTGATGATGAACCTGTAATCAATGGAACGCGAAGTCAATTACCCAGTATTTTAAAATTCAGAGGCCAATATTTTGTTGGAAGCGATAATGGAATTTTTGCGCTGATCTTAAATGAGGAACAACCTGAAGGATTCTGGCAGATCGATAATGTGCTTTCAAGCCCTAAGTTTTTGACCGCTCCCACCAAAACAATTTTTGCACCAACTGCAGTGAAATTAGTGAAAGGAGAGAAAATTGAAGATTTTGCTTCCGAAGCGGATTCCTGGAACAGGTCTATTGGTACAAGGCCGATTATGGATGAACATTTGATCAAAACACATGTTGTGCATATTGATCATTACGGAAATGCTATCTTCAGTTTGACGAAGACAGATTTTGAACGTTACAAGGATATTCCGTTTACGATTTATTTTAAGAACAAGGAATATTTCATTGATAAGATCTCGTTGTCGTATAACGATGTAACGAATGGGGAACGTTTGGCGCTGTTCAACGATGCCGGACATTTGGAAATAGCAATCAACAAAGGAGTTACCGGTGCTGGAGGAGGCGCAAATGCCTTATTCGGGTTGCAGCTCGGAGATATTGCCCGTATAGAATTTACACCAAGAGGTTCTGCAGAGAACTTCGATTCACTTTTCTGATCGAATGATTACGCGAATTGTTAAATTGACCTTTCAGGAACAAAAGATAGCTGATTTTATAGCTTTTTTCGATACGATCAAAACCCAGGTTTCCGGTTTTGAGAATTGTTACGGAATGCGGCTTCACCAGGAAAAAGGAAAGCCTCACGTAGTATTTACATATAGTTTGTGGAAAGAGGAAGAGTCGTTGAATAATTACCGTGATTCAGCTCTTTTCCAGGGAGTTTGGTCAACTATTAAGCCTTGGTTTGCAGAACGGGCTGAGGCGTGGACTGTGGACACATATTATGAAGGTGGAAATTTTTCTGCTAACCAATTTCAATAATCTGCGTTAATAGTTGGGTCTTATTATGGATTGTCTTAGTATTTTTGAAGCATGAAAGCACTTTATTTTAAAGAAGTTCGCAGTTTTCTAGGTTCTATCATCGGATATATTTTTATCATCATATTCCTGATCACATCCGGAATATTTCACTGGGTAGTTGCAGAGAACACCAACTTTTTAATGGGTGAAGAGGTGGATATGATTCCTTTTTTCAACCTGAGTCCTGTTATTTTGTTTATCCTGATTCCGGCAATTACGATGCGAATGATCGCTGAAGAACGAAAGAACGGTACCATTGAATTGCTGTTTACCCGACCAATTACCGATCTGCAGATTATCCTGGCTAAATACCTGGCAGGAGTAACGCTTTTATTTATTTCGCTTTTACCAACGCTGATCTATTATTACAGTTTGGTAAATCTTGGAGTTGAAGCTGTTGATGACGACGGTATAGCAAAAACAGTCATCGACGAAGGTGCAACATTTACGTCCTACTTGGGGTTGTTCCTGCTGGGCTGTGTATTCCTTGCAATCGGTATGTTTTCAACTGCTGTTACAAGTAACCAGATCGTTGCGTTTATTCTTGCCATGTTCCTTTGCTGGTTCTTTTATGACGGTCTTGAATTGATCGGTTCGTTTTCCATCATTGGTGACATGGACTTTATTTTTAAATATGTCGGCTTGACCTCGCACTATGTTTCCATTAGGAAAGGACTGATCGACACAAGTGATTTGGTCTATTTTATAGGAATGATCGCAATCTTTCTTACGGCTTCGCTAGCTGTTATTAAATCTTTGAAACGTTAGTCATGAGTAAGGAATCAACTAGAAATAAGTTATACAACTGGGTGGTTTTCTTTATCATCCTTTTGATCGTCATTTTTCTCAACATCATCGGAACGTTTGTTTATCAGCGTATTGATGTTACAGAGGACGAAAGATACTCTCTTGCAAAAGGAACGATTGAGTTTTTGGAGGAAATGAACCCCGAAAATGCGGCTAAGGATAAGGACGCAGGTGGTGTAAATAAATTGTATATCAAAGTTTACCTTGAAGGAAAGCTTCCTGCTGAATTAAAACGTTTCAGGAATGCAGTTGAGGATAAGCTGATCGAATTTCGCGAAATTGCAGGTGACAGGATTGAATACGAATTCATCAATCCCAAGAAAAGCAATGAGGCCGACCAGCGTGCAATGAACATTCGCTTGTACAATTCCGGAAAAGGAATTGTGCCAATGGATGTGGAATACGGTGAAAATGATGAGAACCTTCAGCTTTGGCCAGGAGCAGAGATCATTTACAACGGGGTAAGCAGAGGCTTTATTCAATTCCTTCCGGGAACAGCGCAGGGACAAGTAATAAAAATTACTCCCGAGTTTTCTGAGGGAACAATTCAAAATTCGATTAATAACCTGGAGTATAACCTGGTTTCAGGATTACGAAAAGTAGTAAAGAAAGGAAAACCACGAATTGCGTTTATCCAGGGGCACGGTGAGCTTCGTGAGCGTGAAACTCAGATCGCAAGAAGTTTATTGACAGAATATTTCAGTGTTACTGACATTAACCTGAGTGATTCACTTGATGCACTGAAAGATGTGGACGGAGTGATTATTGCACGTCCGAAATCACCTTATTCGGATAAAGACCTGTTCTTACTTGATCAATTTGTGATGAGAGGCGGACGTTTAATGGTTTTCATGGACCAGTTGACCTTCCCGGGAGATACGCTGAACGCACGTGGAACGGTGCACACCACGCGAACAGGTTTGCGTTTGGATAAAATGCTGTTCAATTACGGGATCAAACTCAATGATAATTACGTGAAAGACGCGAACTGTGGTGTAATTCCGGTTCCGTTTGCCAATACACCAACCTTGCCTTGGTTTTATTACGTTGCCGCCACTTCAACAAGCAGTCCGGTTGCTAAAAACCTTGATCCGGTAATGTTGCGTTATGCTTCAGAACTTACAGTTGTTCCCGGAAATACTTATGCAGTTACTCCTGTTTTAACTTCCTCTGAGAATTCAACCGCGACAATGGCGCCATTGATCAGTTTGGCCGAACCGTTGAATTACGGTCAAAAACCGGTATTGAATCCGAACGGGATCAGTGCTTCCAACAAAAGATGTTTGGCCGCGGTTTCCGAAGGGAAATACACTTCTTACTTCCTTGACAGAATCAGTTCTTCTTACCGCGACAATGAAGCTGTGACAGTTTTGGATTCTTCACAGGTGGAAGGGAAAGTATTTGTTGTTGGTAATGGTTCGTTCATTGCCAACTATTACGATTCTATGCCCGGACCAGGGAATAAAATGCTCTACCGTCCAAGTTTCAACAGCATGCGTTACGATGAGGTTTATGCAATGGTTGAGCGTAAGAAAGTACTGTACGGAAACCAGGAGTTCTTCCAGAACCTGGTGGATTATATGATGGGTGATAATTCTGTTTTGGACATTCGAAGCAAGCAGATAGATCTTCACCCTATCGATAAGGAAAAAGTGAAAGAGGAGGGAAGTTTCTACCAGATCTTAAACATGGTACTTCCTTCGTTGTTAGTTGTAATAATGGCATTCGTAGTATTCTACTTGCGTAAACGCCGTTTCGCACGTTCTTAGAAAATATGAAAAAGAAAATAGGATTATTAGTAGGTGTTTTGGCCTTGATCGCTTTGGGATGGTATTCCGTTACCCTGATTAAAGGTCGCGGACATTCCGATGAGCAATTTGAGAAAGAGCAGTTTGCTATAAAAGATACTGCGAGCATTGACAAGATCGTTATCCATGAATCGAATGGAATGCAATTCGAAGTAGTTCGAAAAGGGAAGACATGGGTTACTGCAGACGGCGGATGTGTCCAGGTTTTACTTGTGAGCAATATTCTTGATGCTGCCTATAATGCGCGTTTTAAAGGTTATGTTCAGGAAAATGCCAAGCAGAATGTTACAAACCGCATGGCGTCTACCGGAACAACTGTTCAATTCTATGTGAATGGTGAATGGAATAAGACGTGGTATGTAGGAAGTTCAACACCTGATCATATGGGAACATATATGCTTTTGGAATCGGAAGAATTCGGAAAAAGCGAAGAGCCTGTCATTGCTGAATTGGAGAATATGGTGGGAATCATTGGTCCGCGTTTTTTTGCAGAGCCTCGTAAATGGGCATGTACGGAAGTGTTCAATTATGGAATTCCAGAGATTGCCAGCGTTGATGTGAAGTTTCCCGGGAAATCGCAAAATAATTTTTCTGTTGAAGCGAAAGGCGCAAAATTCATTGTGAAAAATAATGGCAAACAAATCCAGGGATTGAACGATGGTTTTGTGACCAAATATCTGAGCTCATTCGCAAAGATCAATTACGAACTGCCGAACTATGAGTTGACTCAACGCCAGGTTGACAGTGTGAAAGCGAGTACTCCTTTCTGCATCATGCGTGTAAAATCAAAGACAGGAAAGAACGAATTGTTGAAGATGTACAGAAGAAACTCGGATGACGGTGAGGAGAAAACGGGGAATTTCGGTGAGGCTTTAGGGAAATATGACGCCAATCGTTTCTGGTGTGTTCTGCCGAACGGTGAGTTGGTAAAATGCCAATATTTCGTGTTCGACAAGATTACCCGTGGTGATATTTACTTCGGGTTTGCCCGACCGAATTAATCTGCTGTAATAGTTAATAACTCTTTACAACTTCTAAATTTTAGCGAAATAGTGAATCGGAAAAACGGGTATATTTGTTCCGCTAAATTGTATTCTATATGAATTTTATCGTATCCAGCACAGCATTATTTCGCCATTTACAAAGTATTGGCGGAGTTTTGAGTACAAGTAATACGCTACCAATCCTTGATAATTTTTTATTCTCGATCAGTGACAACCAGTTGACGATCTCGGCATCTGACCTGGAAACAACCATGCGTACCGTTATGGAAGTTGAGGCAACTGAATCCGGAAATGTGGCTATTCCTGCAAAAATGTTGCTGGACGTTCTGAAGAATCTTCCGGACCAACCGTTAACGTTTAAAGTTGATCCGGCGAATTTCGCAATTGAAATGGCTTATGACAATGGTAAGTCGAAGATGAACGGTTTCAATGGTGACGATTTCCCAAAATTACCGCCATTGGAAAAAGGAACGAGCATTAAAATTTCAGGTGAAATTATTTCACGTGCAATTTCCAAAGCGTTGTTTGCTGCCGGAAATGATGATCTTCGTCCGGTAATGAGTGGTATGTACTGCCAGTTCTCGCCTTCGGATATCACTTTTGTTGCAACCGATGCACACAAATTGGTTCGTTACAGAAGAACTGATAGCCAGGCACAAGGTGGTTCGGCTTTCATTTTGCCAAAAAAACCGTTGAATTTGTTGAAATCAAACCTGCGTGGTGACGAGGAAGTTCTTGTTGAATACTCTGATGCGAATGCGGTATTTACGTTTGGTGATTTGGTAATGAACTGTCGTTTGATTGATGGGAAATACCCGAATTATGAAGCAGTTATTCCTAAGGAAAACCCGAATGTCCTTATCGTTGACAGAGCTCAATTCTTAGGAGCAATTAAACGCGTAAGTATCTTCGCCAATAAAACAACTCACCAGGTGAAATTGAAGCTCGCAGGAAGCGAATTACACATTTCTGCTGAAGATATAGATTTCGCTAATGAATCCAACGAGCGTTTGACTTGTAACTACGACGGTGTAGATATGGAAATCGCGTTTAACAGCCGTTTCCTTTTGGAAATGCTGGGGAACATCGACACAGCTGAAGTGAAGATGGCGATGAGCGAACCAAGCCGTGCAGGATTGTTAATGCCGAATGGCGGAGATAACGAACATGAGGATATCCTGATGTTGGTGATGCCGGTAATGTTGAACAGATAATTCGAAAAAACAGTATAAAGAAAAGGATTCGCTAATGTGGATCCTTTTTTGTTTCTCACGGACGAGCAACGCTTGTTCCTTCGCTGACTTGCTCCGCCATAGCAGTTACGCCCAGGTGAAGAGTTTCTGTGAAAGCGAAATGGTTAAAATTCAATTACTTTTTGGTAATTCTGGTAGCCTTACCTGAGTTGTCAAGATAGAACCCGGTATTTTCCGTGTCTTCTTCTTTTAGTCCAACGATATTACCTGTTTCAATCTTGATTTCGAAATAAGTGAAATCTGTCAGGATCTTTCCGTCGCTATCCATCAGAGCAAAATTCCAGTTGTCTTTTTCATCTACTTCTGTTTTGCTTTGAACTGCAAAAAACAGTTTCCCGTTACGAGTCGTCAAATAAGTGACATCACGCAGGTTTTTGTTCGAGATCAATCCTGTCTCAAAAGAGATCAATCCTTCAAAATCAAGATCCGATTCGTCTTCAAAAGCCATCAAGGTATCTACGTATTTCTTCGGATTCTGCATTTCGATGTTGGCGGGGTTCGATTTCAGTTTTCCTTCTTCCCGTTTCACCAGGCTACCCAAAGTATCCCGAAGTGTTCCAGAACAACTGAACAGGAAAAGTCCGTCTCCGATTGGTTCTATTATTTCAAAAACAGGAGGGAAGATCAATGTTCCTTTCTCGTCAACTATGGTGGCGTAATCATTAATGCGAACGCTTGCAAAACCGTTGTGGAACATGCCTACTTCCTGGAATTTTTCCGGAATCACGAATTTTCCGTGTTTATCGATAAATCCGTAGTAACCATTTCTTTTGGCGCCTGCTTTTCCTTCGCTGAAAGGATGTGCAAATGTGTAGTTGAAAGGAATGATCGTTTTTCCGTAATCGTTCAGGTAACCGTAAAGATTTCCCTGTTTAACCGGAAACAATCCGTCGCCGTAAAAGCCGATGTCTTCATATTGAAATGGAATCCGGATCCTTCCCATTGTATCGACCAATCCGTATTTGGAATCACTGTTTTGGCATGCAATCAACATTCCGTTTCCGCTCGAATAAATGTTCCGGTAATTACACGGAAGAATTGTTTTCAATTGTTTATTCAGGAATCCGCTTGAGTAAGTTCGTTCAAAACCGGTATTCTTATTGGCTTTCACAATCACAATTCCTTCTTCAATCTCCGTAATATTCACGTATTGTGGCTGAACGACAATCAAACTGTCACGATCCTTGATGCCCAGATAGCCCATATTACTCTTGAAAACCGCGAAATTTCCGTTCAATATGCTTCCCGGACCATCTTCTGTCTCGGGTTGAGCAAGTGAAAAGAATGGAAGTAAAAGAAGAAGATATGTGGTCCAAAAACGCATCAGATATTTCTTATTTCTCCTTTCTCAGATAACAAAACAGCAATACTTCTTGTGTTCGGAAAATGCGCGAAAACGATCACCATGATCACCGTAATGGGTACGCTGAGGAACATTCCTGTTAATCCCCAGATACTTCCCCAAAAAACAAGTGCTATAACCGTTGCAAGTGGACTTACGTTCAGTGAATTCCCCATGATTCTTGGCTCAAGGAAATTACTCACGATCACTTGCATGCCGTATACTCCTACAAACACACCAAAAGCATAATAGTAATCACCTGTAACAACGAAATAGAACAGGGCTGGAAGAGCGGAACTCAAAATGGTTCCCAAAGTTGGAATATAGTAAAGTATAAGCGCTGTTAACCCCCAGAATACAGGAGATTGAACTCCCATGAGGTAAAGGATCATTGTTGACCCACCGGCAGCCATCACACCGAGAAGCGATTTCAGTCCCATGTAATTGGAAAGCGAATGCTCGATTTTATCAAGAATGGCCTTCGACCGTTCGCGGTGCGTATATTTTGGCAATAGAATCGCCAGTTTATTTTTGAAAGACGACTCTTCCAGCAAAATGAAGATCACGTAAAGCAAGATCAGGAATACGTTGCTCACCATTGCTGTAAGCGAGTTCACGAAGCTGCTGAGATAACTGCCGAGCGTGCTTTTCAGATCGCTGTTGTTTTTCAGATCGTCTATAGTTACCGGAGCAATCACCTGAATTTGATCGATGAGCTTTTTGTAGTGAATAGAATCACTCGGAATGGATGATTCCAGTTCGTTGATGTTGATCTCAATCAGTTTCCCGAAAGAGATGAGAATAAGAACAAGAAAAACCGATGAAAGCAGGGTTTTGGCCCACAACGGAACGTACTTCTTCATGAATCCGAAAATATCAAGCGCCTGGCGCAATTTTCGCATTACCAGCCAAACCAGCACCGCAAAAATAAATGGCAACAGCAACTCTTTTCCGAGGATCAGAATAACCACGATTGAGATCACAACAATAAATCCTGCAGCTGTTTTTACCATCTTGAAATTACGAGAGTACAAACTTAAGAAGAAAAAGCGATAGCTTTTGGTGAATAAAGGGTTTGAGCTGTGTTTTAGAGAAATTTATAGATGATGTAGAATAATAAAAAAGCACGGAACTACTATTCCGTGCTTACGTTAATTTTAGAAACTCATTTATTTTACGACAAATCGTTTCGTAATGGGTTTATTGTCTGAATCAGTAACTGTAATAAAGTAAATCCCAGGACTCCATGTTGATATATCGAAGGAATATTCTGTTTTCATTTCTAGGTTAACTTTACTGGAAGAAATTGTTCTACCATCAGCTGAACTGAAAGTTAAAAGACTATTTCCCTGCTTATCAGAATCAATACTAACGATTAACATTTCGTCAGCCGGATTTGGAAATATAGTGAACTGAAATTTAGAAATAGGTTTGATTAACGATTTTGTATTATAGAAATCGCAATTCGGATATTGGATAGCATTAATGTTATCGATAATTGCTCCAAAAGAATAATTATTAATCACCAAACCGGGATTCAAGAAATTGGTTGTATCTGGTGAAACTATAGTGTCGAAAGAGGAAGTATTTGATTCCTGTAAAGTGTATTCCGTTAAGTAGACAGCTTTCCAGTGGTTCAATTGCTCCTGTTCTGTCGAATCAAGACCACAATTTTCCAATTCATTTAATATGTCAATTCCAATATTAATATGCCCAACTAATCTTAAAAGGTGTGCTTTGTTGAGTTCATGGTAGAATTGTTTAGTATAATTATTTTCATCAATTTCTTGATCTGACATCTGTCCAAGAGCATTTACATACATCGATGTGGCATTATCAAATTCAATAGTATTATCTTCTTTAGATAAAAGGTTATTACTGAAAGCGGATTCGATTGCGGCTTTCATTTGATCAAACGCAAACCACAGCCAGTTGTAAATAAGGCTATCATTCTTATTTAAACCAACGTTGAAAATTTCATCTAATCGCTGAATTGATCTTATATCATCCGGCATACTGTCATTGTACAAACTCATATACTCTGTAGCCATATAAATTGCATCATCAAGGGAAATTGAATCATTTTCAATATTCGAATAGATTAATGGTAATTCCATTCCATTTTCATCACCTGATTTTCCTGATTCTCCGGGAAGTCCGGTAGAGCATAGTTGCCACGATGCTACGGGTGATTTAACCCAAGCGTAACTGTAACCATAAATGTAGGTTCCTACAACTCCAATGTTTGTTGGAGTTGATCCATTTGATAGCCACTGATTTTTGGTTACATCTAGAGAAGGGCAAGTACTACAGTAAGTGCCAATGGTCCCAACTATCGTTTGATTATCAATGTATTCAATGAGATTGTATCCATCTTTAATATTAGGATAACCCGCACCACCTAAGTAGATATTCTTGTTATTGGTTGTTTTTCTTAACTGATTAAATCCGCCCAATTGTGTAGTATTCATGTTTAATACACATCCATCAGTAGGATTGATATTAAGATCCCGATTATTTTCGAATGTGCTGCAACGTAATGTCATTTTACCTTGTCTTTTTTTAAAACCAACATTACAATTTCTTACACTAGTGTTCTTTACTATTATCTCGACATTTGAGTAATCATAAAATCCAATAATATTGCTTGTTGCCGGCAAACTTGTTCCATTATAACCTAATGAAACTGCTCCGTCAATTGTTGAAACTAAACTTAAGTAATTTGAATAAAGGCAGTAATCTTTTACTCCTTGGATATTCGTTCCTTGAAATTTAAAACCTCTGTTAACTACTTTTACAACATATGGTGTTGTTAGCGATAAGAGATCAGTTTTAAAGTTACAATTGTAAGCTTCCATTAATCCAATGTCTTCAGTCAACATATCCGCGGTAATCGGAACATTTGTAAGATCTGAGCCACTAAAATATGATCCTTCCGATAGCAGAACTCCTACATTATTTGCACTTGAAGTAAGTTTGCTATTTGTTAATGTGAAAGGTTGGTCACAACGAAGAGCTGCTCCTTCCTCGAACAAAACATTAGCATTTGCAAGTGTAAATTTCTTTGCCATAGCATTCATCACCCATAGCTTGGCATTTTTTTCAATTGTCATGTATGGTGTATTCTTGCCGCTCCCTGTAAATGTAAAAGTTGCATTCGTGTTGTCTGTTGTTAGACCAGCGAGTTGAGAACCTACTATTACCTTTCCGCAAGTTGTTCCGTTTTGAATAATTTGAAAATTAGCTAAGTCTTTAATCTTTATTCCTCCTTTAATGATAAGTTTGCTATTTGGACCATTCATAATGATTTGACCACCATTAAAATATTCTAATAGTGCTGTAGTACTTTCTTCAATAACTACCGTAGCGCCATCTTCAATTATTAATTTCCCTGTATTTCTAAGAATCAATTTTCCCCAAATACTTAATGTTGTACCGAATTTGGCAGTTATCGTACCGGAATTGTCAATTGCTGCAGTCAAACCGATTTGAACTTGACTGTGTTGGATTTCTAGTTTACCTCCATTTTGGATTGTAAGTGTTTTTCCATTACATAGTTTGAATAATGTTCTTGAATTTACGGTTCCTGTACTTGTTATAATTCCATTTGTTGTTAGAAATTTTGCCGGGAAAATCTTCCAACTTGTATATTCGGGAAAATAAGGTTGTAAATTAAAAATACCTGATACATTATTGTTTACCGATTCAAAAGCATTTTCATTACATGAATTTATATAGGTTATTTTTTGATTTACTCGATCTCTTGCTGCAACATAGTTTGCTGGTGTGGCACCTGGATATGATGTTCCTGTTAGAGGTTGAATGATCTCACATAAGCAATCCTGTTGAGTATTGAATTTGGGTAAAGAGTTTTTATATATCAAATAGTATAAATTATGAAACAACATATAGTCAATCCCGTTAAAGATCCCTGGTTCAGCGAAGTTTCCATTAACTTCGTTATCCTGTGTCCATCGCAGATCCGATCCCCAACCATTAGCAGCGGTCTTTTTTAACCCTTCAGTACCTTCTAAATGCGTTGTTAAGTTAAACGGTCCTGCGGCTCCCATATTATCAATATAACCTTTGTAGATTGATTGACTATGATATGGTGTGTCATCTCTTAAAACTGCATTTATCAGGTATAGTTCCTTATTTCCTGTGTTTTGTATAAATGAATGAAGTCTCTCTTGTGTCCAAACGCCGGAAGTAACACCCAGATTAGCCAAAAGAACACCGGTATAAGTATTTCCTCCGTGTTCCTGAAAGTAATTCGCAAGAGCAATTGCACCATCGTTTCGCCAAACTTCCCTAACCTCTTCGGTTGGGTTGAAAACCATCGATGCTGTATCAAGCCAGCTCAAATAAGTAGAATAGTTCTGATTATTGTTTTCTCCGGCCACGGCACCATCTTCTAACTCTTCTAATGCTTGATTTTGAGCAAAATCGAAAAAACCAATATTTGCACATGCAATTGTTTGCCCCATTGCAGAATTCCCGTCAATACCAAAACCAGTTAAACAATATTGGACGTCGTTTAAATGGAAGGAGACTTGATTCCTATTTGCCGGGTAGTTGTATTCATGTCCCGTAATTCGTTTGGCTGCTTCGTATAAGGGATATGATGCGATTACACAATCTCCTCCCTGATTTGCAACCGGCCATCCGTTTACGTCTATCATCATCCAGTTACGACTTTCTATGTAATACATCATTCGATCTACTATGTTTGATGTCTCGGTAATTAAGTAGATACCACTTGGTTCAGGCTCTCCCTGAGGGAGGACAAATACATTATCAACAAGTTTATGAATTAAACTAAAGCCCAGCATTAACGAACTGAACTGGTCAAGGCTTGGAACATTTTGATAACTGTTTTCAAGAGCCCAGTAACCTTGACCATCATCCGATCCGTCATCTAAGTGAGCAGCGTTATTCGTTTTATACATTGGAGAATCACTGCATCGTGCTTCAATTCTAGAATTTCCCCAATTTGCTTGTACAAAATTCTCAGGAATATCCTCTCGAAGATAGAATCCATTGAGATCAGGATCGAAATCCACTCCGTAATTATCTCCAAGTACATCCTCAGCTTTGAAATCTAATCGATTTACGGCTTGAATAGCGAAATAAAGCTCATTTAGGGTACCTGTTACGTCTTCACCGGCATCTTTCAGTAAACGGTATTCTGTTGCAAGTAGTCCAAGGTAATAACCATGTCGAATCATACCGTCTCCATAATGGAACCAACCACAATTTGTACCATCATTATTGATGTTGTCCCAACAATCGAGTGGCCTTATCGATCGTGCTGGCAAACTCTCGCCAGGGTCAGATCCAATTTTTGTAAAATCTTCTCGAAGATCGTTTCTTAACTTCCAATACTTTTGTAGATTGATCTCATTAGTTTGGGCAAAACTAATGCTTGTGGTTAGTAGTATACTAACCAGCAATTTTAGGTGTCTCATAAATAATAATTTTAGATTATTGAATAACGTGGTAATTTACTAGGTTCCAGATTTGATTACTATCGATTAGTTCTTTTCTTACTATCCCGATATTTCTTGAGTAGTAATATTTGGTGGGTTGTTTTCCTTCAGCGAATTCACATTCTTGATCAATTCTAATAATATGATGAAAATAGGTATTGCTAATTTGCAAGCTATCATATTTAGCCGAGAATGTTAAGTGGTTATTAGGGCAATAATTCAGATCTGATCCTGTTGAAATACTTTCTCCAACGTTGTTGTTAATAAAAAAGACAATAGCTTCTCCAAGATGATCTTGAAATTTGAATTTGGATCTATTGACAAATAAGCATCGTTTATTTACCGGCCCTGTTTCATGGCACCCTGAAATATTTCCGTAATAAGTGGGCCAGAAGTGGTATTGATAATCAGTTAATGAACTTTTAATTACCACATCAAAATCGTAACCTTCAGTATTGTTAAATTCTATAACATACATTGAATCTCTTTCATGGGAAGTCTCTTCTTCGTAAACCCAAAAGGAGCCAAGTTTGAACAAAAAGAAATCCTTAGCCTCTAACACGCTTTTACAATTACCGGGATTTGCTTCACATGGAGATAGATCATTGCCGCTTGGTTTTTCATGGCAAGAAGAAATCATTGCGGCCAATGAAATGCTTACTAATATCAGTAAATATATTCGGTTCAATGCTCTCACAATAATGATCTTATTTAAAGTTATGGTTTTCATATGAAAGATCTGTGAAGTGAGTGTTCTATTATCCTATAAGGTAAACGTTAAGTTCGTTTTTTTCAAAGATAATCTTATAACCTCGTAATCTATTTACGCTTGCAAATTAATTTCAGCGTTTTGAACATTAAACTTGACTTTTCATAGAATACTTAATCCATTAAGCTTGTGAGTAAAAAAGCCAATCCAACCACACCGAAGATTGAGATTAAAATTGTTAGCGCAGCTCTTTCACCTCTGCTCAAATTCGATTTTTTGCTTACTACTTTGTCATTTACTGGAACAAAAAGGAAAATAATGAAAAGAATCAGCAAAATTGCTGCGCTTACTGCCAGTACCCAACCAACTGGCCCCAAAATGGTAACCGCTGAAAGCGATGCGCCTGCCGCCGTGGCTTTCGATAATAAAGCGCCGGCAGCTATACCGGTTGCAAGCGTTGCTCCACCAATTTCGAGTAAAATTTCTTTTTTTCGTTGTGAATCCCAACCCTTTGTACTCGTAGAACCAACGTACACAGAATCTTTCAATAAAACATTCTCTTCCCTGGGATCAGTAATTTGAGATTGTTGATCCTGGATATCCAATTTTGAAGACCTTAACTGAATTGGAGTTTTTGTCTTATTTTCCATTTCGGAGGAAGGAGTTTGTTCTTCTATTATCGTCGAAGTAAATGAGTGTTTTCGCTCAATATGATAACCATTATTGTAAAGGCGTTTTTCAATTGTACACTGTGTAAACAAAAAAGCTATGACAATTAGAAATGATATTTTGGATAGCCCGATTTGCATTTTCTGGATAAAAATAAGTCGTTTTACTAAAAACGACTTTTACAACTTAATATTTTCCATTATTTCAACAACTCAAACACCCCTGCTGCACCTTGTCCGGTTCCTACGCACATGGTTACAACGCCATATTTTTGGTTTCGTCGTCTTAGTTCATTTAACAGTTGGACGGTTAATTTTGCTCCTGTACAACCCAATGGATGTCCCAGGGCAATTGCACCGCCGTTCACATTCACCAGATCAGGATTAATGCCAGTTTCTCGGATAACAGCCAACGATTGAGAGGCAAACGCTTCGTTCAATTCGAAAAGACTGATGTCATTTTGTGTTAAACCGGCTTGCTTGATCGCTTTTGGAATAGCATCTACCGGACCAATTCCCATAATTCGAGGTTCAACGCCAACTACGGAATAACTGTGTAGGATCGCGATAGGCTCCAGGTTTAGTTCTTTCACCATTTTCTCCGACATTACCATTACGAAAGCTGCTCCATCAGAAGTTTGGGATGAATTTCCTGCTGTAACACTTCCTTGTGCGTCAAAAACCGGGCGTAGCTTTGCCAGCCCTTCCAAATTTGACGGACGTGGACCTTCATCTGTTTTTACAGTAAATGTGTTGATTTGTCGTTTTTCATTTTCGTCAAGGAAAATATGTTCCACTTCAATCGGAACAATCTCATCGTCGAATTTTCCTTCTTTGATCGCTGCAATAGCCTTATTATGTGAATTCAATGCAAAGGCGTCCTGGTCCTCACGACTCACGTTGTACTGATTGGCAACTGCTTCAGCTGTAAGCCCCATTCCCCAATACCAGGTTGGATTTTCTTTTCCTACTTTCGGGTTCGGAACTATACGCCAGCCACCCATTGCCATTACTGACATGGATTCGACACCACCGGCGATAATGCAATCTGCCATGCCGGTTTCAATTTTGGCTTTTGCAATGGCAATGGTCTCCAATCCGGACGAACAATAACGGTTCACGGTCATTCCGGGAACTTTGTCGGTCTTCAATCCCATTAACGAGATCAAACGCCCCATGTTTAGCCCTTGTTCCGCCTCCGGAGTCGCATTTCCAACAATCACATCGTCGATGCGGTTTTTATCCAGGTTTGGAATGGAATCCACCAATTTCTCTATAACCCTTGCGGCAAGATCATCCGGTCTGTAAAACCGGAATCCGCCTTTTCCTGCTTTTCCAACTGCCGAGCGGAATCCCGCTACTATATATGCTTTACCCATTTCTTTAGATTTAGACCATACTACCTCCCCCTTGGAAGGGGGAATGAGGGGGATGGCCACCCTCCTTTATCCTCCCTCAAGGGAGGAGACGGATTAATTCCTGAGAATCTTCCCCGATTTCACCAAACTCTCCAATCGTTCCAGGGTTTTGCGCTGCTGACACAATTCCACGAACGCTTTCCGTTCAAGGTCCAGCAGGTATTGTTCTGAAACCACTGTGTTTTCACTCAAATCACCGCCACACATTACCCAGCCGAGTTTTTCGGAGATTACCTGGTCGTGTTCCGACATGTAGTGTCCGGATTTCATTGTGTTTGCACCAACGTAAATGATTCCAAGTCCTTCCTGTCCGAGAACGGTAATGTTTTTCTCCCGTTTTGGAGCGATATATCCCGCGTCTGCGAGTTCCAGAGCCGCTTGTTTCGCACGTGTCAATTGTAGTTCTCTTGAAACAACAACTTCATCGGTTCCGGGCCTTAAATATCCCAGATCGAATGCCTCATAAGCTGAAGTTGAAACTTTGGCTTGTCCGATGGAAAGAAAACGCTCACGTAAACGATTGATCTTGATGTCGCCGTCTTTCAATTCTTCCGAAAAACGTTTTGCGAATTCTTTTGAACCACCGCCACCAGGAATCAACCCAACACCGAACTCCACCAATCCCATGTACAATTCAGCATGAGCAATCACTTTATCAGCGTGCATGGAAAGTTCGCAACCGCCACCAAGCGCCATGTTGTGCGGAGCTGCGATTACCGGAATATTGGAATAGCGAATACGCATCATGGTGTTTTGGAAAGTGCGGATCGCCATATTGAGTTCGTCGTAATCTTGCTCAACAGCCATCATAAAGATCATTCCAACGTTTGCTCCGGCTGAGAAATTTCCGCCCGTATTCGAAATGACCAATCCTTTGTATTCTTTTTCAGCGAGATCAATTGCTTTGTTGATTCCTTCAATAACGCCGCCGCCGATTGTATTCATTTTTGTGTGGAACTCGAGGTTCAGGATTCCGTCGCCAAGATCTACAATTGTTGAATCTGCATTTCCCCAAATCTTGTTGGTTTCACGAAGGTTTTCCAATGAAACAACATTCTCAGACCCCGGAATCAGTTCGTAAGATTTCGAATTTTGGCTGTAGAAATAACGCTTTCCGTTTTCTACTTTATAGAATTGCGTGTTACCGCTGCTTTCCATTTCTGAAATCCAGCCTGCGGGAGATTTTCCAGCTCCACTGATCAACTTCTTTCCTTGTTCAAAACCAAGAAGGTCCCATGTTTCGAAAGGGCCTAATTCCCAGCCAAAACCGGCTTTGATAGCGTCATCTATCTTGTAAAGATCATCAGCAATTTCCGGAATTCTGTTCGTAACATAGGCGAATAAACCTCCGAACATGGAGCGATAAAACTCTCCGGCTTTATCCATTCCCATTACGAGCATTTTCGTGCGTTGTTTGAGGTCTTCTACGCTTTTGGTCATTTCAAGTGTTGGAAAGCTGACCTTTTTGCTCGGTTCATATTCCATTGTTTTCAGGTTCAGCGCATGGAATTCCTTCTTTCCTTCAGCTGAAATTGTTTTTTTGAAAAAGCCTTGTTTTGTTTTACTTCCCAGCCAATTGTTATCGACCATTTTTTGTATGAAGTCGGGAACCTTGAACAATGAGTTCTCTTCGTCATTCGGACAACCGGCAGCCAACCCGTTGGCAACATGAACCAGTGTGTCCAAACCTACAACATCGCAAGTTCTGAAGGTTGCAGACTTTGGTCGACCAAGCACTGGGCCGGTTAATTTGTCGATCTCTTCCACCGTCAAATCCATTGCTTCAACGGCATGGAACAAAGCCATGATACTGTAAACACCAACCCGGTTTGCGATAAATGCAGGAGTATCTTTACAAAGAACAGTTTTCTTTCCAAGGATGGTTTTCCCGAACTCCATGTAGAAATCGATCACTTCCTGAGTTGTAGAAGAAGTTGGGATGATTTCCAAAAGAGGTAAATATCTTGGCGGATTGAAAAAATGCGTTCCCGCAAAATGAGCTTTGAAATCGTCAGATCTTCCATCAAGCATTAAATGAATTGGAATCCCAGAAGTGTTGGAAGAAATTAGTGTTCCATGTTTGCGGAATTTTTCCACCTGCTCAAAAACTGATTTCTTAATATCGAGGCGCTCGATAACGACTTCAATGATCCAATCAACCTCTGCAACTTTCGCCATATCATCTTCAAAGTTTCCTGTTGAAATCCGATTGGCGAAACCCTTTTTGTAAATAGGAGAGGGGTTGGATGTTAAGGCATTTTGCAGCGCCGAATTCACGATTCTGTTGCGGACGGCTTTATCCGTAAGCTGCAACCCTTTTTTCTGCTCTTCTTCTGATAATTCTTTTGGAGCAATGTCCAGAAGAATTACTTCAATACCCACGTTTGCAAAATGGCAGGCAATTCTTGATCCCATAATTCCGGAACCAAGTACTGCTACCTTTTTAATTATCCTTTTCATATCATAAATTCGAATTAATATAGAATTCGTCATCCATTACTTTATCGATTTGAATCATGACCTCATGAAAATTTTCGATCTGTTCCTGCGAAAATTTTGATGAGAGCTTGTTGTTGAGTTCAAATACAACGTCTCTGGCAGTGTAACGCGCTTTCAGGCCTTCTTCCGTTAGAAAAATGCGTACGATACGCTTGTCGGTTTTGTCTTCTTCACGACGGATCAATCCCTTTTCCTCCATTGTTTTCAAGGTCCTGGAAAGACTGGTGGGTTCCATTCCCATTTTAGGACCAAGCTGTGTGCTCGGGGTTCCGTCTTTGTCGATATGCAATAAAATATACCCAACCGACATGGTAATTCCGTGGTCGTTTGCGCGCTGGTTGTACATCCTCGACATTTTGATCCAAACGGTTCTTACGCTCAAATCAAATAGATAATTGGGTTTTTGCTGCATAGTAGCTTTTTGTTTTTTCTCGATTCTAAAATAATAAAAAATATTATGCAAGCACATATTATGCAAGCATATATTATGCTATGCATATTTTTTTATAAAACTAGAAGAATTTTTATTCCGGCGATATAAATAGAAGAAGATTTCGGGTAAGAAAAACGGCAGTTAGTTATTGAAAATCAGACCACTCCTCGGGTTTCCTGAAAACTGTACCGTTGAATCGGGCAACAACTTTGTTTTCCTGGTTGAAAACTTCGGAAACATATCGGCCAAGTGATTTACTGCAATTGATTTCAGTGCAGATCACAGTTAAAATGTCGTTTGGGAAGATAGGTGAGATGTGCGCAATCGATGTTTCTATGCTTACGCATCTTTGTCCACGTGAATTAGAGGCAAATGCAAGTGCGGAATCCGAAATTGCATAACTGATTCCGCCGTGAGTTATACCATGACCGTTACACATTTCGTTGCGAACGGTCATTTGTAATTTGCAATATCCTTCTTTTACCTCAAGAATTGTAATACCCAGCCACTGAGAATAAGTATCAGTAGCCATCATTTTATCTACAATTTCCTGAGGAGTCATATTTTAGTTTTGAGAACGGGAAAGTAACGAGATCATAGCAAGGATCACAATGAAAAGCTGCGTTCCGGTTTCGTCGTCTAGACTGGTTCCGTCAGCATCTTCCATAGAGATTTCCATCGCCATGAAGCGAACAAGATCGGGCTGGTCTGAGAAATCCTCCAAAATGCTTTCGTCTTCGCTTTCAAAATATTCATCCAACAACTGGAAGTAATCTTCTTCGAAATCGTCGATCAATTCGTCGGTAACCGTTGTAGGATGGATACCTGCCTGGTTGAATGCTTCAAGAACCACAGTAAAATAGTAAATCAACAGGTTTGCCAATTCTTCGTTTTGATATTCCTCAACAGCCTGCATAATGTAGCCCAACAATGTTGGTTGTGCTGCAGTTTGTGTATCGGATAAACGCTGAATTGCATTTTCATCCAACGTATCAACTTTCTTTATAGCGGCTTCAATATGGCCAATGGTAACCTGAGACATAATTTGCTTTTTTCACAAAGTTAAAAGATAAAATCACTTTGTTTAAATCGAAAAAAAGGCAAGTTGGTGAAACGGATTAATTCTATCTTTGGCTTATGACGCATTTTAAGCAAGACTTTTTGCAGTTCTTTATGGAGTTGGCAGCCAACAATAACAAGGATTGGTTCGATCTGAACAGAAAGCGCTACGAAGAAAATGTGAAAAAACCTTTTGCCGAGTTTGTGACTAAACTGATTGATAAAGTTGCAAAATCGGATCAGCGTTATAAAGATCTTTCAGCTTCAGACTGTATTTTCAGAATCAATAGGGATATTCGTTTCGCAAAGGATAAAACGCCTTATAAGCTATTCATGTCTGCAGTGATTGCTCCAAATGGAAGAAAATCGGATTCCGTTCATGGAATTTATTTTGAGTTGTCGCCTGAATCTGTTCGTGTTTACGGAGGAATTTATGAAATAGATAAGGAACGTTTACAATTGCTGCGTGAAGGTATAGCCAATGACTTGCAAGCATTTGAAAAGGTCATTTCCGATAAGAAATTTGTCGCCACTTTTGGTGAGATCTTAGGAGAAAAGAATAAAGTTTTGCCCCAGGAACTGAAAGAAGCTGCTGGCAAGCAACCACTAATATTCAATAAACAGTTTTATGTTTTGGCGGAATTTCCTGCAAGCCTTGTCATATCGGATAAGTTGATGGATACGCTGATGGAATGTTATAGTACCATCGTTCCGCTCGAACAATTTTTTAATCAATTCATAGTAAGAAAATAATGAAACAGTTAACCCTTTTAGTTTCTGTACTTTTCATTTTTGGGACGGCGTTTTCCCAGAAAAAACAGCTGACCATATCTGAGTCGGTACTCCAGCAATACCGCAATTTCCGTCCTGAAGGATTAGATGGGATTTCCTGGATTCCGGGAACAGATGTATACGTTTACATCAGTGAAAATGGACTTTCTCTTACGAAAGTGAGTGTTAAAAAGAATACAGAGGAAGTTTTCCTCAAGATTCAGGATGTGAATACAGCTTTGTCCGCACAACTTGGCAGTTTCTATGGTTACTCATGGAAAAATGCGGAGGAGATGTTTGTAACGGACGGATCAAAATATTATCTATACAATATCGTAACTAAAAAAGGTAAGCTTTTGAGTGAGGCTCCTGAAAATGCAGCTAACCAGATCTTCAATGAAGCTTCAGGTCATTTGGCCTATACAGTGAACAACAATCTTTTCTTGACGACGGCAGCCGGTGAAAAGCGAATTGTAGCTTCCAGTGAAGATAAGAATATTGTTTCCGGTCAGTCTATTGCCCGCCAGGAATTCGGGATTACAAACGGGATCTTCTTTTCACCTAAAGGAAACCTTGTGGCTTTCTACCAAAAAGATGAAACGAATGTAAAGACATATCC
>Ga0307408_100000360_pt1 | contig 42369 bp, 24 predicted proteins | sample 322Cmetagenome_FD_202116 | JGI IMG/M metagenome (GOLD analysis project Ga0307408, IMG submission 202116) | Maize rhizosphere microbial communities from greenhouse at UC Davis, California, United States - 322HYB-C-3 | ecosystem: Host-associated > Plants > Roots > Rhizosphere > Soil | place... | reverse complement strand
AGGGATACCAGCCACCAAATAAGGCCGAAGACGACCAGATAGACGATTAAATTAATAAGAGAGTCCATATTGTTTTCCTTTAAAAATGGCTAAAGATGGGTGAGCGCACGTCATGACATGTGCTTTTTAATCCTGTAAAGATGCATATTGTTGAACAATCCATGACGCGTAAGTCACTTTCATCATAAGGAATATCAACAGCTGCTGGCGGTGCGTTAGCGAACAAAAGGCTTGGCGGGCGGGTTGTGTATTTCCCTTCCCTGAACTGTAAAGATGCTCAAAAAGCTTGGTTTAAACAGCCTTTTATGGGTAAAATCAATTTGTCTTATAATATTAGGACAGTGTCAATCACAACCTAGCTTCATAACAATAATTTGCAGGTGACTACTATGTTTACACGTTTGCTCGCGGGCCTCGGCCTTTGGCTGCTCAGTTTTACGGCTTCAGCTATCACCCTCTCCGGTTTAATCAACTCACACGACCCTGGCACTATCACTAAAGATGGAAACACCTACTTCCATTTCACTACGGGTACAGGGATTTGGTATTCCACATCCACCAACCTGACTACCTGGACGGGTGCGGCCAGCCCGGTGTTTACCACTTATCCGTCCTGGATCTCTAATAAGATCTCCGGTTTTAGCGGTTCGTTCTGGGCACCGGATGTAATCCACATGAATGGCTACTACTACCTCTATTACTCGGTTTCGACGTTTGGAACTTCGGTGTCGGCGATTGGTGTTGCGCGCACTGCCTCATTAACGTCACCCAGTTGGACGGATTTGGGCATTGTGGTCGAATCCTGGGGCGGCAGCTCCGAGATTAATGCGATCGACCCAGCGCTTTATCGCGATCACGATGGCAAGGTGTACATGAGTTACGGCTCATTTTTTGGCGGGATCGGCATCGCGGAAATAAACCAAAGCAGCGGTAAATTAAATGGCAGCGTGACCAAAATTTACGGTGGCAACCACGCTGATATTGAAGCACCCTATATTTCACGCAACGGCGATTATTATTATTTGTTTATCAATCGCGGCGCTTGCTGTAACGGCGCGAGCAGTACGTATTACGTGCAAGTTGCGCGCTCCACCTCTATCGCCGGCCCTTACACCGACGTCCGCACACTGCTGCCCAATACCGATGGCAAATACAAAGGCCCCGGCCATATTGGTGTGTTGAAACAGGACGGCTGCAATTATGTATCCACCCACTATTACGATCTAAATGATAACGGTGCAGCCAAGCTCGATATTTTAAAAATGACCTACAGCAATGGCTGGCCGACATTGACGCGCAGTTTTTCGGTGGCGAGTTGCGGCGGTGTAAGCGATGGTTTGTATCGGATCACCGCACGGCATAGTGGTAAGGATTTATTGCCTGCTGCTAAATCCAGTGCAAACGGCGCGATGATCCAGCAAGAAACCTGGAATAGTTATCGCGCCCAACAGTGGTATCTGATCAACCAAGGTACTGGTTATTACAGCGTGATTAACGCTGCGAGTTTGAAAAGTTTGGATGTGTATAACAACTCCACCGCCGCCGGTGCAAACATCTCCCAGTGGGACTATTGGGGCGGGGCAGGACAAAAATGGAGCCTGACCAGCAGCAGTGGTTATTACACAGTGAAATCGCAATTGAGTAATTTACCGCTCGATGTGTTGAATTTAAGCACAGCTAACGGAGCGCAAATTATTCAATGGACTGCAACGGGTGCGATTAACCAGCAATTTAGTTTAACGCGTTTGAAATAGATATTTGTGTCTGAAGAGCTACAGCGCACTGAGTGCGCTGTAGCTTTTTAATCGGTCTAAATAAAAATGAGGTAAAAAATGAAAAAAATAGGCAGTTATTTGGTTATGTTCAGTGTGTGCGTATTGGGCGGGTGCAGCAAGCCAGCGCCTGAATTACTTGCCAGCCCCGATAAACAATTGCATGTGAAGGTATTTGTCACCGAACAAAATACACTTGCCTATTCTGTTGATCGCGCTGCGCAGCCGGTTATTCTCGAATCGGATTTGGGTTTGCAATTAACTGATGCTGATTTCACCCAAGGTGTGGTGATTGAATCTCAATCGCCAGTTGCTCCTGTAACCGATGAGTACACTATGCGTGTCGGCAAAAAGAGCAAGATTGCCTACAGTGCCAACGAACAAACATTTGTGGTTAAGAATGCGCAACAGCAAAAATTGCAGGTTACCTTCCGTGTTTCTAATGATGGTGTCGCGTTTCGCTATGCAGTGACTGACCCTGCTATTGCCCAAAAACAATTTGTAAAAGAAACCACCAGTTTCCATTTTGCGTCCACTGCCAAAGCCTGGTTGCAACCTATGTCAGTTGCGCAAACCGGTTGGAGCAATACTAATCCTTCTTACGAAGAACATTATCAAATGGATATTCCAGTCGGCACGCCATCAACCTTGGGTGCGGGTTGGGCATTTCCCGGATTATTTAATACAAACAATAATTGGGTATTAATTTCGGAAACGGGAATGGATGGCAGCTGGCACGCATCGCGTTTAGCCCATGAGTCTGCGAATGGCGAATACACTGTCGCTCCTCCACAAACGCCGGAAGTATTTATTTCCCCATCGGAGGTAAAGGGCGCATTGCTTGCGAATGGCACAGATAAATTAATTTCTCCCTGGCGCATTCTGGCGATAGGCGATTTGCCGACGATTATGCAATCCACCCTCGGTACTGATCTGGCTATCCCTGCTATTACCTTAAAAAATGATTTTGTAAAACCCGGTCATTCTTCCTGGAGCTGGGCGATTTTAAAAGACGACTTCACTACCTTTGATGTGCAGAAAAAATTTATTGATTACGCAGCAGATATGCACTGGGAGTACACGCTGATCGATGCCGATTGGGATAAAAAAATCGGCTATGAAAAATTAAAGGAACTGGTGGATTACGCGGCACAAAAAAATATCGGTATTCTGGTGTGGTACAACTCATCGGGTGATTGGAACCAAACGCCATACAGCCCCAAAAGCGAATTGTTAACCCGCGAACAGCGCGCCGCTGTTTTTGCGCGCTTGCGCGATATAGGCGTTAAAGGTTTAAAAATTGATTTCTTTGCCGGTGATGGCCAATCCATGATTGCCTACTACGTGGATATTTTAAAAGACGCCGCAGAATATAACTTGTCGGTGAATTTTCACGGTGCAACTTTGCCGCGCGGCTGGCAGCGCACTTATCCCAATTTAATGACCATGGAATCGATCAAAGGGTTTGAGTTCACCACCTTTTCGCAAGCAGACCAAGACCCGGTTGCCAAGCATGTTGCCATGGCATTGTTTGCACGCAATGTGTTTGATCCTATGGATTTTACCCCTATGGCGTTTGGCGATATTCCCAATATCAAACGCGTGACTGAAAATTCATTTGAATTGGCAGAATCGGTACTGATGATTTCCGGCATCCAACACTTTGCCGAAATTCCCGAAGGTATGGCGACAGTGCCGGATTACGTGAAGGATTTCCTGCGTGAATTGCCGCGCGAGTGGGACGATGTGAAATTTATTGATGGTTATCCAGGTAAGTATCTGGTGCTTGCGCGCAAGGCGGGTGATGCCTGGTATATCGCCGGTATTAATGCCGAAGCAGAAAGCAAAACACTGACGTTGGATTTGGGTTTTGCGGGCGATAAAAAAGGTGTGTTGATTGCGAGCGGTGAAACCGAGCGCAGTTTTGTGCAACAAGAGATCAATAGCAAAACTCCAGCAATTACTCTGCGACCAAGCGCCGGTTTTGTGATGGTGTTGAAATAAATTCCCGCTCCCTCACTCCCAAGCTCTGCTTGGGAGAGTGTATCCCACCAATAAAATTGATGTTGTTTAGATATATGCATTCCCAAGCCGAGCTTGGGAACAAGACAGAATTAAAAAAAGATGTAACCAGTGAGAGAGAAAATACAAAGATGAAAAAATTATTAACCGGCCTGCTGCTGCCAATTATATTGTTCGGTTGTGCGACCAAAGAGTCAATCCAATCGCCTGAGAAAATTGCGGCAGATCCCAACACCTTCACCAATCCCATTTACCCCAATGGCGCCGACCCCTGGTTGGAATATTTCCAGGGCAATTATTATTTAACCACGACTACCTGGACATCGCAGTTGGTGATGCGTAAATCACCCACGCTTGCGGGGCTCGCTACTGCAACACCAATTCACATCTGGTCGGAAAGTGAATTGGAGCGCTGCTGTAATTTTTGGGCATTTGAATTTCACCGGTTGAAGACCCCCAAAGGTTATCGCTGGTACGTGATGTACACCTCCGGCATCGCAGAAAATTATGATCGCCAACATTTAAGTGTGATTGAAAGCCAGGGCGATGATCCGCTTGGCCCATACACTTACAAAGGTTCGCCTATGCCGGATACCTGGAATATCGACGGCAATTATTTTGAGCATAATGGTGAATTATATTTACTTTGGTCGCAGTGGGTAAAAGACGAGCAGACCATTTGGATTTCCAAAATGTCCAATCCCTGGACGGTAACCGGTGAGAAAGTAATGATCTCCCGCCCGCAATACGAATGGGAATTTTCCGGCATGAAAGTAAATGAAGGCCCGGAAATTATCAAACGCAATGGCAAAACCTATATGGTGTATTCCGCGAGCTTTTGTAATACGTCGGATTATAAATTGGGGTTGGTTGAATTAACAGGCAGTGATCCGCTTAAACCAGAATCCTGGCATAAATTTGATAAGCCGGTATTCAGTAAAGCCAATGGTGTTTATGGCCCCGGCCACAATGGTTTTTTTAAATCGCCCGACGGCAGTGAAGATTGGTTGATCTACCACGGCAATGCCAGTGAGCTGGAGGGTTGCAGCAGTACCCGTTCACTGCGTGCGCAAAAATTTACCTGGAATGATGACGGTACACCGAATTTTGGCGAGCCAGTTGCAGCGGGAAAACCGGTTGTTTCCCCAGCGGGTGAAAATGGTCCATTGATAACAACAGTGCAGGGCACGCAGGTGCAATTGGTGAGTAAAGCCAACCGCCAGTGTGTAGTGGATGTGAAGGGAAAAATCAGCAGTGCCGATTGCAATAGCGCGCAAGCGAGCTGGACTTTGGATTACACCACCAACGGCAATTACCGTTTAGTAAATGCGGCCGGATTATTTTTAGGGCAGGGTGGAGATCAATGTACTGCCAGCGCATCTGCTGATTTACATACTGCCCCATGGCATAACCAACTCTGTCAGCAATGGCAATTGGTGCCGCACGATAAAGGCTGGTTAACCTTGGTGAATGCACAATCAAAACAGCAATTACAGTTTGCAGATTGCAAAGAACCTGCGCCGGTCGCGAGCGGAAAAAAATCCGTTGAAGATGTGCCGCAATTTATCGAGAAAAAATCGGCCTGCACCCTCTGGCGGGTACAACCTTTGGGCGAAGTTGCCATCACCAGTATCCAAAGTGGTAAAGCCGTTACCTCGGCGGGAGCTATTGCAAACGCGGGCAATAATATCGAACAGGATGAATGGAATAATAAAGCGCACCAGCGCTGGTTATTGGTGAATACACAAGATGGCTATTACCACATTCAATCCAGTGTAGATTCCAAATTGTGTCTAGCGATTGCCAATAAATCCATAGTGCCCGGTAGTAATGCCGAGCTGGCTGCTTGTGGTGATATCCATACCCAGTGGCAAGTAGATTTTTTAACCGATGGCACGGTAAAACTGGCGAACCGCAAAAGTAATCTGGTATTGGATTTGGCACATTGTGGTTTGGCAAACTACACCAACTTCGCACAAGGCCAATGGTTAAATTCCAACTGCCAGAAATTCCAGTTAAAGCCGATTAACTAAAACAGATTATTCCTCGCACCACATTTCGTTCCCTTCTCGCTCCCAAGCTCTGCTTGGGGGCGTCGCACTGGTACTGTAGTTGAAGGTCCTTTCGATGGGCAATACAGAGGCGACAGTTATTCACGACGTTTACTGCGAAACCAAGTCTGAACCTTGGCGGGACGTGCACCGAAATTTTTACTACGCGAATCGTGCTGCAGGCGTATCTGAAGGAAAGTCTAAGATCCTGTATGGCGCTGTAATGATCGGTGGTCCCAAGTGGGGAGGCGGCGTTTTAAAGTGCTATGGCTGCCACGCAACTATTATCCCCGATGCTAGAGGGCGCCTTACTCTATTCCCATCCATCACCGAGTCAGATGTTCTAACGCTGGCTAACTTCGTCAATCAATCGAATCCCTCTCTGGAGCAAATTGACGACTTTATCAATAAGAATCATCCTGCCAGCAAATCCGGGCACTAACTATTCCTTCAAGTGGGATCGTAGTTAAATGAATGAAAGGATGTTGTTCAATAAAGAGTTTAGCTCAAATCTCAACTGACAGGTGCTTGGAAAAAACGGGATCTCTCAGCTCAGGTCTGAGCTAGCACTTTTATACTGTCTAGACCTGATCTGACAGTTTCTAACGCTCAAAAAATACTTGTGGCCACACCGCCTCAACATCTTAGCCTCAATTATTTTTCCTCTTGATAATTTTTTCACAATTTGTTGATTTGCCCCCCAATTGGGGGGTGTTTTGAATTGGCCTTTTAAATAAATATGTGATTGGGTGATTTATAAGTTATTAATAGGCATTTAAATACGATCTGTAAAATTTATTTACAGTGATAATTACACAGTTAATGCCGGGGAGAAAAAATAATTGTTCGATGAAAGATGTAGGGAAAATAGTGTGCTGTAATTTTTACTAGAAATTAAACTAAACCTTCAAGGCGGAGACTGTAATGAAAGAATTTAAATTTATTTTTGTGTCTATTTTGTTTTTGTCATTGCCTTTAATCGCCAACGAAAACCCGGATCCTATTGATTCAAAGAAAGAGACTGATGTTAAAGAGACCCCTGAGCTTGCAAAGCAAGCTGCTGATCAAAAAGCTGAAGAAAAACTCGATCAATTCGGATTTGGCCCTGCACTATACATAATAAAATATGATGATGAGGTGCTCGCTGATTCTAAGGATGTCTCTGTAAGAGGAGATGGAACTGTCTCGACTAAGGGAACGGAGTACTCAACTAGTTTAGGCTTGGAGCTTCATTATGATTTTTCATTTGGTAGAACTATTACATGTTTTGGCTCTGATGAAAAATGCAGGGACGTGGCAAATTACGAGCTAACCACTGCTCACAGGTTGTCTCCGTTCTTGGGGCTTTACGATGTTGATAATGGGATCAATGGCATAGCAGCTGGTGTGGTTTATGGGTACATAAAGCAACATAAAAATGATAAAACCCCTGTAACTCTGAATGCTGGTTTAGGGTGGACTGTTCACAAAAATAGGTTGGTATTAGGTAGTGGTTTATCAAAGGGTAGTGCGCCACCTTCAGATCTAAAAGTAGAAGACTATGCCGAAAGAAAAGACGTGACGGGTACAGTGTTAATGATATCTGTGAATATGGGTTTCTAGAGTGGTGTATAACAATCCAGATCAGTGGACTTCTTCGCGTGAGTAGACAATTTTCGAGTATTCCTGCTTGAGGTTTTGCTCGCTACATTTAACATTGTTTGGTGTATTGGCGCAAAAAAGTCTGCACGATCTGAGATTTCAAGTGGCGGTTTTGGGATTAATGATTTTTAAGCGTAAAGCATGTAACCCCATGAGAATGCCTGCGGTGCGTAGCGTTGGTTGCCTACCGTGTGATAACCCAGCTAGGATAAACCTGCATGCATTTGATGCTGGCGCTCCGTTTGTGTGCTTTAATTTAAAATGGGTGATGGCAGTTTTTTATCTGGATGCGCACCTGTGTGCATGCGGTGTTCCTCTTCATCGAGGCGCTAGCCTTGATCAATTGTCCCTCCGGCAGGGTTGGGGCAGTCCACCACAATGTTTTTTCTGCATGATTCCATTTGATCATCACCGCTTCACGTATTTTGCGGGAAGTGGCAAATAACAATACGCCTGAGGTGTAGCGATCAATTCGGTTTGCGGGCCACAAATTTACGGCTTAAGACCGTTGTGATAATTGGTTGCGCAGAGTTGCCATGGCGTGTTGTTGCGTTCTGTTCACACTGATGCAGCCACTTTGTAAGCTTTGTTTAATTTTAATCCGTGCCCAACTTTGCAGTTGCTCACTGAGAAATGCCAATAGTTTGGAAGATTCTTTGGCGTGTAATTTTTCTGACGTAATTGATATGGTTGTCATTTTTAAATTTTAAATTTTAAATTTTAAAAAATAATAAAATTTTACTTCCCCGCCGCAATCGCATCCTCGATAAAATTCAATGCTTCATCGATCAGCGCCAACATAGATTGTTTGGCGCGCTCGGGGTTGCGGTTTTTAATCGCGTTGAAGACTTTTGCGTGGTCTTCCACTATGCCTTCGTGGTTGCCTTTGATGGGGCTGGTGTGGCTGATGCTGACGCGCAGGGCGGTGGAGATGAAATCTCGCAGGCGGATATAAAAACGGTTGTTGCTGGCGTAGAGGATGCTGACGTGAAAGGCGATATCGGCTTCCAGATCTTCTTTGCTATTGCCTTCGGCTTTGCGCATGCCTTCGAGGGCTTTTTCAATATTGTCTAATTTGGTTTGGTCGGCGTAGCGTGCGGCGAGGGCGGCGGCTTCGGGTTCGATGGCGATGCGCACTTGCAGAAATTCTTTTAACACCAGCAGTGAGGGTTTGCTTTCCAATACCCAGCGCAATAAATCCGGATCAAAAATATTCCACTGGTCTTCGGGCAAAATGCGGATGCCCTGGCGCGGCTTGCTGGAGATTAATCCTTTTGCCGAGAGCATTTTTACTGCTTCGCGCACCGCGCTGCGGCTTACACCAAATTTATCGCAGAGTTCTGCTTCAGTCGGCAAGCTGTCATCCGGAAATTCACCGCAAATAATTGTGCGCCCCAGCTCTTGTACCATGCGTTGGGAAAGGTTGAAGTTACGGTCAAGGATTGCCATCGTTGTCATTGCTCTAATAGACGAAAAAGATGGACGAAGATTAACGATTTATTGTTAATAATACAATCTGAGAATTGGGCTTATGGTTATAAATTGGGAGGCGATTTAGACCAAGCGGTACAGCTTTGTCCAGGCGGGATCGGGCTTCCATGTTGCTGCCCAGTGAGGTAAGTCAGCAGCGGGCATTGGGCGGGCGATGCCGTAACCCTGTGCGAGTTCGCAGCCGAGTGGAATCAACAATTCGCCGTGGGCGATAGTCTCTACACCTTCAGCAATAACTTTGCGATGAAACGCGTTGGCCAAACCGATTACACCTTTCACAATTTCAAGGTCATCCGGGTCATCGAGCATATCGCGGATAAATGTCTGGTCAATCTTTAATAATTCAGCAGGCAAGCGTTTTAAATAGGTCAGCGATGAATAGCCAGTTCCGAAATCATCGACCGCAAAATGCACACCCAGCGCACGGCATGAGCGCATTAATTCGGCGACTTCGGCGATATCTTTCAATGCGCTGGTCTCAACAATTTCCAACTCCAGAAATTCCGGCGGTACTTCCGGGTGCAGGGATAATTGTGTGGCGAGGCGCGCAGCGAAATTACCTTGCTGCAATTGCTGCGCACCTACGTTTACGCTCACCGGAATATGTACGCCTTGTTTGCGCCAATGGGCTATCTGCCGCAGCGCATCGTCGATCACCCAGTCGCCCAGTTCGATACTGAGTGGGTGTTCCTCAATCACCGGCAAAAAAGCGGCGGGCGCTAATAAGCCACGCTCCGGGTGCTGCCAGCGCACCAGTGCTTCGGCGCCGATTATTTCACCGGTGCGCATATTGACTTTGGGTTGGTAGAACAATACAAATTCTTTTTTGTCGAGCGCGGCGCGAATATGTTCGAGTGACTCGCGTTGGTTTTTGGTTGCTATATCTTTGGCAACATCAAATAAATGGTAGCAATTTTTACCCGCTTGTTTAGCGATATACATAGCTTGGTCGGCGTGACGTAAAAGTTGGTCGGCATCGGCGTTATCTTGCGGATAGAGTGTGGCGCCGATACTGGCCGAGACGCGCAGAAATTGTTGGTTGAGCATGACGGGTTCGGCGGCAACAACCAGCAGACGATTCAATATAATTTCGTAATCGTTTGGATTTTCCAAACCCACCATTACCACCACAAATTCATCGCCACCAATGCGCGCGAGGGTATCGCCCTCGCGCAATACTTCTTTTAAACGATGCGCAATATTCACCAGCAATTGGTCGCCCATGTCGTGGCCATGTTGGTCGTTGACAGCTTTGAATCCATCGAGGTCTAGATAGACTACTGCCACTGAACCTCCGCTGCGATGGTTGTGAGCCATGGCTTGTTTTAACCGGTCAGCGAGTAACACGCGATTGGGTAAGCCGGTTAATGCATCGTAGTGGGCGATGTATTCGAGCTGGCGCTGGTGTTCTTTGATGGGGGTAATATCAGTAAATAAATTCACATAATTTTGCGCAACGCCGTGGATGTCTTGCACTGCGCTAATGGTCATCATGGAAGCAAAAATTTCACCGTTTTTGCGCTTGTTCCAGATCTCGCCTTGCCAATCGCCCTTGTTAATTAAATCGCGCCAGAGCGATGCATAAAATTCCTGGCCATGGCGGCCGGATTGCAGCAAGCGCGGATTTTTCCCGATGACTTCATCGCGGCTATAACCGGTAATTTCGCTGAAGATGTCATTGGTTTCAATAATGTTGCCTTGCGCATCGGTAATTAAAATACCTTCACTGGCGTGGGTAAATACGCTAGCGGCAAGATGCAAACGCGATTCCGCGTAGGACTGTTCAATGGCAAGTGAGGTGAGGCGTGCTTCGCTTTCAATTAAACGAATTTCAGCATCCGTCGGGTTGCGCATGTGGCTGTGATAAAGCGCAAAGGTGCCCAACACTTTTCCCTGTGCCGACATTATCGGTTGCGACCAGCAGGAATGGATGTTGGCGCGGGTGGCAATTTCGCTGAAACTTTTTGTCCAGGGATGGTTGTGTACATCGGCAATAATGACGCGGTGCCCAAAAAAAGCCGCGCTGCCGCACACGCCCATACCTTCACCTATGGGCAATCCATCAATTGCATCAATAAAGTAATCTGGTAGCCCCTGTGATGCAGCATTGTGCAAATGTTTTTCGTCGCTATCGAGCAGCATGATGCTACAAAAACTGCCCGGCAACAGCATTTCAATATCAAGTGCAAGTGCGGTGAGAATGTCATGGAGCGCCACTTTGGCGAGCAACATTTCCAGTATTCGATTGTGGTGATGGTAGCGGCGCTCCGCTTGTTTGCGCTCGCTGATATCTTGATAAATTCCAGTCAGCCGCACTACTTTGCCATTTTCCATATGGGCAGTGCAGGTGGTGCGTATGTCAATTTTGCGGCCTTTAAACGTAAATTTTTCCAGTTCGATATCAAACACTTCACCGGTCTCCATCGCGCGGCGCAAGGCTTGCGAAATGCGCTCGCGCGATTCGGGTGGATACATGGAAAAACCTTCGTCGAGGCGGGGCGTATACTCTTCGGGGGTGGTGTCGTGAATGCGATAGGTTTCAGCGGTCCAATGGATACTGCGCGTCGTCACATCCATTTCTACGCCGCCGACATGCGCGATGGCTTGCGATGCTTCCAAAATGCGCGCGCTGGTGCGCAGGGCTTCCAATTGGTGATGCTGGTGTTGGCTGAGCTCAGTGAGGTTTTTTTCCAGCGCCTGCAATTCTTCGCGCTGTAATTCCAGCGCCATTTTGTAAATTTGCAGTTCGCGCTCAAGTTGTTGTTGCGTGTTGAGTTCAGGCAGCGGCTTCCCGCCGCGCAAGTCACGCGCTTGCCATTGCTCCATTGCACGACGGTATAACTCTGAGCTATCCGATAAAAATTCAGCAGTCATGGGCTTCAACTATTCCTTCTCGCAAAACTCCCTGATGCAGGCGAAGCCCGCATATGGCAGGTTGGTCGTTGAAATATAGCAGCGGCTAAACCCTGTGTCGAAGCGGGAAAACGGTATTTTTAGCGATGTTTATGCTGATAGAACCAAAGTGTTGGATGTGATTATTATTGTGTAAAAATGTTAATTAAACGGTCGTTTTTTATGGCCGCGATCTGCATTAAATTCTATTTTAATAACATTCGATTCTGTGTCTGCATGGCCTGCAAGTTTGCGTGTAATAAGCTGTAATAATTTAAGCGCCGCAATTAAATGGAAATGGCGCGTCAATCGATTCGCCGGTTGCCCTTCCCCAGTGAAGGGCTCGCGGCAGGGAAGGGTAACCAGGATTTTATTGCGGCGTTTGTTGTGCTTTTTTGTCGTAAAACTCTTTCAACACAAAAAACGATTTTTTCTTAATGCCTTCATTGGAATAAATTCCTTTGCGGTTATAGTCATCCTGGATGCCGTCGAGCAGGCGACGGGGTGAACGGAAGTCGGTGAGGATCCAGGGAGAGGTACCGACAAAACCGTCGATTTTATCAATCATGCCCAAGGTTTTGCGGTAGAGATTTTCCTGGAATTCTTCGGTAAAAATCTGCGTTACATCGCCGTGGAAACCCTGTTTGGCGCTGCCGCCAAATTCGCTGACAAAGACCGGCTTGTTGTAGCTGATTTCCCAAGTCACCCTGTCGGCTTTTTCGGGCAGGCCATCGTACCAGCCGATGTATTGGTTAAAGCTCACCATATCGACCAAATCGGCGAGCGGATCTTCTACTACCGCGATGTTCGGATTATCGCTGCGGTAATGTTTTTCCATCGCTGCACTCAACAAGCGGGTGTTATCCAATGCGCGCGCTTTGTTTGCGAGACGGCTGAGGAATTGGTTGCGAGCTTCTGATACCGGTGTTTCATTGGCGAGTGACCAGATAATCACAGCGGCGCGGTTTTTATCGCGCTCAATCATCGCTGCCAATTGTGCCTCGGCATTTTGGTAAGTGGCTTCGTTTTTCCAGTTGATTGTCCAGTACACCGGAATTTCGGACCAGACTAATAAGCCCATCTGATCAGCGAGGCGCACCATATCTTCATTATGTGGGTAGTGTGCGAGGCGCACAAAATTTGCGTTCAAGTCTTTCGCCCAGCCCAACAATGTTTGTGCTTCTTTGGCATTGCTGACACGGCCGCCGCCATCGGCAGAATATTCTTCATGCACCGAAATACCACGCAAGAAAAGGGGTTTGCCGTTGAGCAATAATTGTTTGCCTTGGGTAGTGATGGTGCGTAGGCCGATATTGTCAGTTAGCTTATCGCTGCCACTGCTGATGTGTACGGAGTAGAGTTTAGGGCTTTCGGGTGACCAGAGCTGTGCACCGGGCACTGCGAACGAAAAATTCGCGGTGCCATTTTTATCGGCAGTGAGTGTTTGTTTGATATTTAATTCCGGCAACCGCAGTTGGACTTTTTCACCACCTTTTGCACCATCCAATAACACAGAGCCGGTTATGGTTTTTTGTTCCAGTGAAGTGAGGGCGATTTTGTAGTCGCGGATAAAGGTGCGTGGCACATTAAACAATTTTACCTCGCGGGTAATGCCACCGTAGTTCCACCAATCGGTATTGAGTGTGGGTACCGCATCGGCGTGGCGTTTATTATCCACTTTAATGATGAGCGAGTTATCTTTTGGTTTTAATTTCCCGGTCACTTCATAGTGAAAGGGGGTAAAACCGCCGACGTGTACACCGAGTTTTTTACCATTTAAATACACATCGGCGCGATAGTTGACTGCACCGAAATAAATAAACTGGCGGTCGGATTTTTTCGCAGAGGGTGCATCGAATTTTTTGCGATACCAAACGCTGCCCTCATAGTAATACAGTTTTTCTTTTTGCGTGTTCCAATCGCCGGGTACTTGCAAGGTGTCGGCTTTATCAAAGTCGTATTCGATCAAATCTGAGGGCGTCTTTTGTTTTGAGTCGGTAAAAAAAGCGTTGACCGACGGATTTTCCTGTTGGTCAAACGGCTCATAGCGATAGTTGTAATAACCGTTTTCGTAAGGATCGACGATGATTTTCCATTCGCCGTTGAGGGAAGTTGCTGCGCGTCCATATGCTTGAATTGATAGGGCCTGTAGTGGTAATTCTGCAGCGAACGAGAATTGTGAAATACCTGCGCAGAGGGCAAGCAGGCCGGAGACGGAAAGCCTGCAAATAGATAATAGTTTCATGGTGATGTTCTCTTGTCGTCGACAGTAAGTGTTATTGATTTTATTCGCCCATCTTATGCGGGCTGATTGTCAGGCTAATTAGTAAGGTAGAAGCGCGCCGCTTGTTAGTTCTTTAGGTACGGGCGATGTTGGGATTCTAGTTTAGTTTTGTTGAACTTAAGTCCTGCATTGCAGGGGAGGGCGGTAAATATTTGTTAACTTGCCGGAAAATCTATGCTGACCAGTCTTCAACGATAAGTCCCTCTACCCGATTAAATTCGCGCAGATTATTGGTTACTAAAATGCAATCTGTTGCAATGGCGTGACCGGCAATAGATGTATCGTTGGCGCCGATAGGAATCCCTGCATTTGACAGTTGTAACTTAACTGCTGCTGTCGCGTCTACGGCGGTTTTATCCCAAGGCAAGATTGCATCAAGCCGTTTGATAAATTCGTCCACTAGCGCCGAGTGTTTGGGGGAAGCTTTTTTGCCAATAGCGCCAAAACGCATTTCGCCGTAGGTGATGGCGGAGATGACGATGCGGTTTTGTTGGGTGACTTTATCGGCGAGGCGCTGCAAAACACTGATTGGGTGTTCGCGCATGATAAAGGAGCAGATGCATGTGTCGAGCATGTAAGTCGATTTCACAGCGTGAACCGTCCTTCATCTGCAATGACGTCGCTGCGCTCGATCAGGAAGTCATCATCGGCTTTGGGCAAGTCCGCCAACGAAGTCCAGCCCGGACGTACGGGACGAAGAATTAAGGTATCACCCTCTTTGACGATTTCCAGCTCGCTAATACCTTGGTATTCCATATCTTTTGGCAGGCGTACAGCCTGATTTTTACCGTTGGTGAATATGGATACTGTGCGCATAAATACCTCCTGCAGATATCGAATAATCTGTGGTTAGTATTTAGTCAAAGCTGGCATATGTCAATCATATGCCAGCTTTTAATCTGTGATAGCTGCGGGTGCTGAACGTTCTGCCTTTTTACTCAACCCCCAATTCCGCACCTTCTCCATATACAAATACACCACTGGCGTAGTGAACAATGTCAGCAGCTGGCTGACCGCGAGGCCGCCGATGATCGTGATGCCTAGTGGGGTGCGCAGTTCCGAGCCTTCGTTAAAGCTGAGGATTAGCGGCAGTGCGCCGAGTAGGCCGGCGAGGTTGGTCATCATGATCGGGCGCAGGCGCAGGAGAGCGGCTTGGAAAATGGAATCGCGTGAGGACAATCCCTCTTTGCGCTCCAGTTCCAATGCAAAATCGATCATCAAGATCGCGTTTTTCATCACTATGCCGATCAATAAAAATAACCCGAGCATGGCGATCAAACTGAAGGGCGTATCGCTCAAGCGCAATGCGAGCAATGCGCCTATTCCCGCTGAGGGCAGCGTCGATAAAATCGTGAGCGGGTGAATGGTGCTCTCGTACAAAATTCCCAGAATTAAATAGACCGCGAGCAGCACACACGCGATTAACACGGCCGGATCTTGAGCCATGCCCGGTGTACTCGGACCCCAACCGGGGCGGCTGCTGCCTGCAGGTGCGAGGTAGACTTCTTTGGGCACCATCAGCTCGGCGATTTTGTTTTCGATGGCGGCGCGCGCCTGTTCTTCGGTGTAATTTTCCGCCACGCCGTAACCAATGCTCTCGGATGCAAATTGGTTGCTGTGGCGCACACGGTCTTCTGCCAATCCGTAATTGAAACTGGAAAAAGTCGAGAGCGGGACGCGTTTGCCATCGTTGGTGATGACTTGCAGTTGTTCCAGCACAGCGGGTGTTGCGGTGTAACCGGGCTCTAATTCCATCACCACGCGGTATTGATTCATCTCGTCGAACATGGTGGAGACTTGTCGCTGCGAGAAGGAATTGTTGAGCATGCTCGCGACGGCGTTCATATTCACGCCCAAGCGCTGCGCGGCTTCGCGGTCGATGGTGAGTACGACTTGCTGGGTGCCTTCTTCTTTTACGCCGTCGATCTCGGTCAGCTCTGGCATTTTTTCCATCGCCGTAGTGATTTTGGCGGCCCAGTTGTGCAGCAGTTTTAAATCGTCGGCGAGCAACATAAGTTCCTGTTCGCTGCGGCTAAAAGGCGAGCTGAGGCGGATGTCCTGGTCGGGGCCGATCATCAACATAGCGCCGGGAATGCTCGGCATTTGGCGACGCAATCTGTCCACCACTTCATGTACCGACACGCCGCGCTCGGCCATGGGTTTGAGGCTGATGCGCATCCAGGCATTGCTCACGCCGTTGCCGCCGCCGCTCGCGCCGAATACATCTTCAACTGCTGGATCAGCTAACAGGAGTTGGCGGAATTGCTGGATTTTCGGTTGCATCAATTGGAACGAAAAGCCGTCGTCGCCGCGAATCCAGCCGGTCATTTGGCCGGTGTCTTGTTCGGGCAGCATGGTTTTGGGAATCGCGACGTAGAGGTAAATATTCAGGCCGATGACGCCCGCAAGAATCAATAACACAATCCGGCTATGGCGCAGTGCCCAACCAAGGGCGATGGAATAGCCGTGTTTGATGTCATCAAAAATACCGGGTTTATGTTCTTTTTTGGGTTCGGATTTTAATAATTGGGCACAGAGCGCCGGTGTAAGGCTGAGTGATACGGCGAGCGAAATAATCATCGCCGCAGCGAGGGTGATGGAGAATTCGCGGAAGAGTTTTTCCACCACGCCGCCCATCAATAAGATCGAGATAAAGACTACCACCAGCGTGATGTTCATCGCCAAGAGCGTAAAACCTACTTCGCGTGTGCCCTGGATCGCCGCTTGAAAGGGCGAAAGGCCGCGCTCGATATGGCGTTTGATGTTTTCCAATACGACGATTGCATCGTCCACCACTAATCCGGCTGCGACAATCAGTGCCATCAGCGACAAATTGTTGAGTGAAAAACCGTAGAGATACATGACCGCAAAGGCGCCGATAATCGCCACCGGAATCGCAAGGCTGGGAATAAGTGCGCTGCGCGCGCTGCCGAGAAATACCCAGACCACGCCGACCACTAACAAGACTGAAAGCACTAAGGTGATTTGCGCTTCTTTGAGGGTGGCGCGAATGCCGGGCGAGCGATCCATCACCACTTTGAGTTGGGTATCGGCGGGCATCAGTGCACGTAGTGCCGGGAGTTGGGCATTAATCGCGTCGATGGTTTCGACGATATTGGCGCCGGTCTGACGGCTAACTGTCAGAGTCACCGCCGAGCTTTGGTTGTGGAAACCATCGGTGTAGCGGTTCTCGACCGAATCGGTCACTGTGGCGACATCCTGCAGGCGCACTACACCGCCTTCATCGCCGTAGCGGATCACGAGCGTCTGGTAATCCTTGGCTGAACGCAGGCTTTCATTGGTATGCACCTGCCAGCGGGTGTCGTCTTCTTCGAGCATGCCAATCGGGCGCATCACATTGGCGTTAGCGACCGCGTTGCGCACTTCATCCAGGGCGATGCCGTAATTGGCGAGGGCATTAGGGTTGAGCTGGATGCGCACGGCGGGCAGGGAAGCGCCGTCAATCCCCACTTGGCCGACGCCTTTAATCTGCGACAATTTCTGCGCGAGTATGGTGGCGGCTGAGTCATACAAAGCTGCGGGAGAGAGGTTGGGCGAGCTGAGCGCGAGCGCCATAATCGGCGCCTGTGACGGGCTGATTTTGCGATAACCCGGATTGCCCGGCATGCCCGCAGGCAGTTGGCCGCGGGCGGCATTGAGCGCGGCTTGCACATCGCGCGCGGCGGAATCCAAGTCCCGTTCGAGGGTGAATTCCACCCAGATAAACGTTGAGCCTTGGGTCGAGTTGGAGTTGATCGCGGTCACGCCCGGAATGCTTCCGAGGGCGCGCTCCAGTGGCGTCGCAACCGTTGCCGCCATACTTTCCGGGCTGGCGCCGGGTAAGCCTGCGTAGATTTGCACGGCGGGGAAATCGACTTGCGGAAGCGGAGCGACCGGCAGCATCCGCCAGGCTAATAACCCGAGCAGGACGATACCGACTGCCAGCAAGCTGGAGGCAACAGGGCGTTTTATAAAGGGGTCAGCGATAAACATAAGGTTTACGCGCGCGCCTCCTCGGAAATCTCATCGGCAACCGGAGCTTTATCCACCCAACGATCAAAAAACAAATACACCACCGGCGTGGTAAACAAGGTAAGCACCTGGCTTACCAACAATCCCCCCACCATCACCAGTCCCAATGGCTGGCGCAGTTCCGCGCCGGAGCCGCTGGCGAGCATGAGTGGTATGGCGCCGAACAGGGCGGCGAGGGTGGTCATTAAAATCGGGCGGAAGCGCATTAACGCGGCGCGATGAATTGCTTCGCGTGGGTTAAGGCCGAGTGTGCGTTGGGCTTCGAGCGCAAAGTCCACCATCATAATGCCGTTCTTTTTCACCAGCCCGATCAGCAGCACTACGCCGATGACCGCAATCAAATCCAGCGGTTGGCCAGTCAGTAATAAGGCGAGCAAAGCACCTACAGTTGCCGAAGGCAGGGTGGACAGAATGGTCACCGGGTGGATAAAACTCTCGTACAAAATCCCCAGCACGATATACATAGTCACTATCGCCGCCAGCACCAGCCAGAGCGTATTACTCAGCGATGCACGGAACGCCTCGGCGGCACCCTGAAAGCGCAGCTCCAATGCAGCGGGTAAATCCAACTCCGTCTGCGCCGCTTCAATCGCAGCTATTGCTTCACCGAGGGACGCATCACCCGCGAGATTGAACGAGATAGTCGTCGAGGGAAATTGGCTTTGGTGATTGATCAACAGCGGCGCCGGGCGCTGGGTGATTTTGGCGAGCGTGGTCAGCACGACCGGTTTGCCGGAGCTGCTGGCGACGTAGGTATTCTCCAGCGCTTTCAAGCCTTGGGCGTAATCCGGATCAACTTCCAGCACCACACGATACTGATTCGCTTGGGTAAACAGGGTGGCGATTTGCCGTTGGCCGTAAGCGGTTTGCAATGCTCCGGCGATGTCGCTTACGCGTACACCAAGGCGCGCAGCGGCATCGCGATCAATTTCCACGTAGGCTTGCAGGCCACGGTTTTGTAAATCGGCGGCGACATCGGCGAGCGCCGATTCTTGGCGCAAACGCTCCAGCACGCGCGGCACCCACTCATCCAATAATGTGGAATCCGGCGTGGTCAGGCTGAACTGGTATTGGGTGCGGCTGACGCGATCCTCAATACTCAATTCCTGCACCGGCTGGAACCAGGCGGTAATACCGGCGACGCTTTTGATCTGCTCGCGCAGCCTGTTGATAATGTCGCTCGCGCTCGCATCCCGCTCATGGTGTGGTTTGAGGTTAATCAGCAGGCGGCCAGAGTTGAGGGTGATATTGCTGCCGTCCACACCGATAAACGATGAAAGGCCTTCCACGTCAGGATCTTGCAAAATCAATTCCGCCAAAGCTTGCTGCTTCTCGGCCATGGCGCTGAAGGAGGTGTCCTGCGGCGCTTCGGTGACGGCTTGAATGACGCCGCTGTCCTGTATCGGAAAAAAGCCTTTGGGCACGGCGAGGTAGAGCCCGGCGGTGAGCAATACGGTGCCGATCATTACCGCCATAGCGGCAGTTTGGTGTTGCAAGACTTTATCCAAACCACGCCCGTAGCTGGCGATCAGCCGCTCCATAAAATCGGGTTTGGCATCGTTGTGTACCGGCGCGTGCTTGAGCATACGCGCGCACATCATGGGGGTAAGGGTGAGCGAGACCAGCAGCGAAATACCAATCGCCACCGCCAGCGTAATCGCAAATTCCTGAAACAATCGCCCTACCAGATCGCCCATAAACAGCAGCGGAATCAACACGGCGATCAATGAAATGGTGAGCGATACCAGCGTAAACCCAATTTCCCCCGCGCCCTTGAGCGCCGCATTCATTGGCGATTCGCCCTGCTCGCGGTGACGGGCGACGTTTTCCAGCATCACAATCGCATCGTCCACCACGAATCCGGTGGCGATGGTGAGTGCCATCAGGGTCAGGTTGTTGATCGAGAAATCGAGGAAATACATCACCGCAAAAGTTCCAATCAAGGAAAGCGGCACCGCGAGGCTGGGGATAATGGTGGCGGGCACCGAGCGCAGAAAAACAAAGGTAACGGCGACCACGAGGCAAATCGCAAAAATCAGTTCTTTTTGCACATCGCGAATGGAGGCGCGGATGCTGTGGGTGCGGTCGCTGAGCATGGCCACATTGACCGCTGCCGGTAGTGTGGCAGTCAGTTGTGGCAACAGCGCCTGCACACTGTCGGCTACATCAATCACGTTGGCACCGGGTTGGCGTTGGATATTGATCAGCACCGCCGGTTGGTCATTCGCCCAGGCGGCGAGGAAGCGGTCTTCAGCACCGTTTTCTACGGTCGCCAAATCGCCCAAGCGCAGGGGCGAGCCATCGCGCCAGCTGATGAGTAGATCGCGGTATTCCTGTACCGAGCGCATCTGGTCATTGGCGTCGAGCATGGTGGAGCGCTGCGCCCCGTCGAAGCTGCCTTTGGGTTGGTTGGTGTTGGCCGCGACTATGGCATTGCGCACCTGCTCAAGGCTCATCTGGGTATTGGCGAGCGCATTGGGGTTGACCTTGATGCGGATTGCCGGGCGCTGGCCACCGGCTAGAGTAACCATCCCCACACCGGGCAATTGCGCCAGTTTTTGCGCCATGCGCGAGTTCACCAGATCGTAAACCTCCGGCAAGGGCAGACTCGCGGAGGTGACCGCCAGGGTCATGATGGGCGCATCGGCGGGATTTACTTTCCGGTAAATCGGCGGAGTGGGTAAGTCATTCGGTAGCAGGTTATTGGCCGTATTAAGCGCGGACTGCACCTCCTGCTCGGCTACACCTAAATCCACTTCCAGCGAAAACTGCAGGGTGATAATGGAGGCACCGGTGGAGCTGGTGGATGACATCTGCTTCAAACCGGGAATCTGCCCGAGGCTGCGCTCCAGCGGCGCGGTGACGGTACGCGCCATCACATCGGGGCTGGCGCCGGGGTTGAAGGTGAAGATCTGGATGATCGGGTAATCCACCTGCGGCAAAGCGGCTACCGGTAACAGGCGATAGCTCAGGATTCCGGCGAGCAGCAGGGCCAGCATCACCAGCGAGGTGGCGACGGGGCGCAAAATAAAGGGACGGGAAATGCTCATTATCTATCTCAATCGATCTACTGGGGCTCGCTCCCAAGCTCTGCTTGGGAGTGTGTACCGGATTTATGCATTCCCAAGCCAGAGCTTGGGAACGAGGATTTGAACAGTGTTATTCCATCACCTTCACATCTTTGCCTTCCCAGAGGCGGTCGATCCCCTCCAATACCACTTGTTTACCCTCAGCCAAACCTTCCAGCACCGAGGTGCGCGCACCTTCAAGTGCACCTAATTTGATCGGGCGAATTTTGGCTTTGCCTTCTTCGACGACATACACATAAGTCCCCTTGGAACCGTATTGCACGGCATCGATCGGAATGGTCACAGCACCATCGAGCGTGCTCAGGTGCAGGCGCGCGTTAACGAATTGGTTGGGGAAGAGGCTGTCATCGGTATTGTCGAACTGGGCTTTCAAACGCAGTGTTCCGGTGGCGGTATCGATTTGGTTATCAAGCGTGGTGAGTTTGCCGGTCGCCAATAAACTCTGCTCACTGCGATCCCAGGCTTCAACCGGTAACGTCGAAGAGGCTTTTTCAGCGGCGAGATAAGCGCCGCGCACAGCCACTAGTTGGTTCTCGGGAATCGTGAAGGAGACGGCAATCGGCTGGGTTTGGGTGATAGTCACCAAACCATCGGTATCGCCGGTTTTTACCAAATTTCCCACATCGACCCGGCGCAAACCCAAGCGCCCGGTGATAGGCGCAGTAATGCGCGTGTAGGAAAGTTGCAGGCGTGCGTCGTCCACTTGGGCGGTGTTGTTTTTCAGGGTACCGCGCAATTGTTCAACCAGTGCTTGCTGTTTATCGAACTGTTGTTTGGCAATCGATTTTTGCTCGATCAAACGCTCATACAAACGCAGATCGTCCTCCGCATTCTTTAGCTGAGCCCGTGTTTCCTGCAAGGAGCCTTCGGTTTGAGCCAAACGGACTTTGTAAGTCGCAGGGTCTATCTCAGCCAGTAGCTCGCCCGCTTTTACCTGCTGCCCCTCTTCAAATAAAATCCGCAGCAATTGTCCATCTACGCGGCTGCGCACCGTCACCGTATTAAGCGGCACTACGTTGCCAATCGCTTTTATATGCACTTTCAAATCTTCTTTGGTCGCTGTCACCACATGCACGGGGGTAGGCCCCATCCAGGGACTCGGTGGCGGGGGCAGTTTTTCCGCCGGTTTGCGCAAACCAAAAAACCACACCAGTAGCAAGACGAGAACCACAGCAATAGCCGCCAACCAGCGCTGGCCGCGCGACAAACGATTTACAGACGCAAACATGAACACATCCATCAGTTGATTAATTTGAAGCAATTCTTTTAGGAAACAATCGGCTTATATTGCTGTAGGGTGTTGAAAATCCAGCAATTGAAACGTGGCGCGTTAAGTTGTGAGGCTAGTATGCAAGGAATAAGCCCGCAATGCTTTTTACATTTCTCGACGTTTGGTTACAGATGTGGGGTGAGGGCTTTTACGGATTGGATAGCGGGTACTGGTTGGTCTCTGGTCAAGTCAATGTATAAGCGGATTGAACAGATATTGTTTGTAATCATCCTTAAGCGTCGTAATAAAAGGATTTTCCATGTTAATAAAATGACGTTCACTCAATTTTGCGCGCTTTAAATCTTCCTCATGCGCCACGCGCCATAATTGTTGGTAGGAGCCATCTTTATAGGCGATCTCAATACCTTCCTTGAGGCGATCCATTAGTGCTTGATTACTTTTGTGGCTAAATAAAAATTTAGGCAGGGGATAATAGAGCGCGAGTTTATTTTCCAATTGAAGATCGGTAATTTTTGCCGTCTTCAACTCATGAAAATATTCAGTCGGGCTGGGGCAGAATAAATCAGCGCGCCCGGCTTGGGCCATACGGAACAATCCGGTGATATTGCTTCCCTCCACAATCGGCACGCCATGGTGCTGTAAAATTTTTGCATCCAACCAACCGGCGCCTACACCCATCTTGTAGTGTTTAAGCTGACTTAAATTCTCAATCTGTTGCACTTTGGTGGTGAGGTTTTTATTGGCATAGCAGATGCGATAACTCAGCGCACCTAGTTCGATTGGGAACGGAATATAGATAAGGTTGCCACTCTCCACTAGTGCATCTTCGTAACTGAGCACCATCACGAAGTTTTCGTAGAGGTTTTGGCTGAGCGCTGCTATTGCATGGGTGCGCGAAATGACGTTGACAGGCACCATCTCAAATGCCCCCACTTTTTTCTGGGTTTTTTCAAGCGCCAGTTGAATAACCTGTTGTTCAAAAGTCTTGCGTTTTAAATCGCCAAAATCGGGGAGTTTATGCGTCACCAACAATGTCTTTTGTACTGTGCCAGCAGATGATTGGGCGTGAGTAATGGTGGCGACAAGGGTTAATACAAGGAGCCAAAGGGATGTGCGCATTCGCTAAAGCCTGCTGGTTATTGGAATACTGGTTGCTCAGATGAGTTTAGGTGAAAAGGCTATTTCAGCTAGTCATTGTACCTGTGCCCGTGTGATTTATTCACATAAATCCGGCTGCATTTCACACAGGGCTTTGCGGGTTCAAGGGAGTAGCATTGGTTGGTGGTAGTCGTTTCCAGCGGACAGGGAAACTTCTGCACGCACGCAAGGATCGCCTCCAAGGATGCAGAACCACCCATTCGTAAAAGGAAACTTGAGAGGATTTTTCTATGAAAAATATATCTGATTCTATTGTGATCCCTATTGGCTTTAGCGAAAAGCCAACAAGCGATATTCCCCTGATTGCATTTTTATTTTCCCGCAGCGGTGAGTTGCTGGAAAAAAACGCTGTGCGCAGTGAATCGGTGGAATTTAAAACTGCGGGTGTAAATCCGCGTTTGTATAAAGTGTTGGTGGCCCCCGCAGGTGATAAAGCGATAGAAGACGTCACCACTATCGCTGAGCTTGAGCGTTTCAAGCCGTTTGAAGTGGTGTTGGATTTCAACCGCGAAGGGCTGCTTAATCCGGTGTTGATTCCCCGCGATTATCCACTGCTCTGGCTGCGTCGTTCCTGCCGTGTGCGCGGGCGCGTAATTAAAAATTTTTCGCTCGGTACTCTCACCCAAGATCGCGGTATTTGCCATGCGCGCGTGCATGTTTGTGAAGTTGACCGTATCCGCTGGTGGATACAAAAAATTCCGGATCGCATCATTATTAAAATTCCGGAAATTATCGCAACACCGCAGTGGCCGTTCCCGATTCCAGAGCCAGAACCCTTTGATCCATCTGTATTTGATCCAGTAGGCCCAGTTATTGCCGAGCTGAATCCGCAACCAGAGCCACCGGGTGTGCGCGCTTTTAATTTTAATGCTGCCTCGGAGTTCAGTGCGCGCTCCAGTTCGCCATTGAGCCGTTTAACTGAGCGCAAACAAACGGCAGAGGAGGCGACCAGTGCGCCAGCGCAATTGGTTGCCGCGCAGACTGCGATACTCTCATCACCAAAAATCCTTAACCAATTAAACTCCGGTAGCGCAGCGGCCATTCGTAAATCGATTGTGGAAAATTTTGCATTTTTCCATCCCTATTTTTGTCATGTGTCATGGCTGTGGCCGTATTTTTACCGCTACGATCAAGTCGCTTTGGCCTACACCGATTTAAACGGTGCCTTTGATGTGACTTTCCATTATTGGAATGATGGTGACAAACCCGATTTGTATTTTTGGGTGGAATACCTGATCAACGGTGTCTGGACAACCGTGTATAAACCCTCGGTTCCCTGCAATACTTATTGGGATTATCTGTGCGGCAGTTCAGTCACTATCCGCGTAACTGATCCACGTGTGCGCTGGGAATGTAACGATGTCATTGACGGCGATATTGTGTGGATTAAAACCATTGGTTCCAGCGCCAGCGTGCACCATATTAAACAGGCTGATCAATACTCGGTTATCCAGGGAAAATTATTTAACCATGTGGGTTTGACCGATGTGTTTATGACTGGCGGCAGCAGTGCGCTGGATAATTATCGCCGGCCGTTTGGCGGCACGCTTAATTTTGTGGTGCAATTTGGCAGCGGCTTGCCGGCGAATGGCATGTACTATTACCGCTGGAGTTATCGCCAATTGCGCAATGCAGATTTGTCCAACGCACCTGCAGCGGCACTCTCATCCTTGCACAAAGGCCAGGCGCTGCACAAAGCCTATACCTATGAATATTTTGATGCGCTCAACCATAAACATTTTGGCCAGAATACCTTTAAGTTAGGGCCGGTATCGCTCAATGGCCAGGATGATCTATACATAATCCCGCCTGCATTTCCTGCCTCCAATCCGGTTAATGCGCCTGAGTTAAGCCCGCTCTGGGATCAAAATACGATTACGGCGAGCGTAGATTCAACACAATTTGCCGATGGCCTTTATGAATTTGTGTTGGAATTATTTGATGTCAACGGCAACAAGTTGGCGGCAATTCCGAAACACATTTTCCAGGTGCCGCACTACACCAGTTTTGCGCCGTCCATCAATGCACCGGATGACTATTTATTGTTGAATGGTGCTAATGCTGATGGCTTCGCCATGAGTGCGCGCGTCGATAACCAACGCTGTGAAGCGACGATTTATAAAATCAAAGTAAATGGCAGCGAAGTCTCATCTGATTGCTGTGGTTTTGTGCCTTATCCGCCCAATGCCAATATTGAAGTTGCTTTCCGTGCTTATCATCCACACAACTTTGCAACCTTTAGTTTTGTGGTGAAAAAAGGCACCTGTAATGATGCCCTGCAACAAGGCTTTACCAATGCGAGCGGTATGGTGATAGGCAACGCGGACAATTACACGCGCGACAGCAACAGTATTTACCGCGAGGGATTTTCTCCCGCACAATTGTTAGGTATTTGTGTTGCAGGTGGCAAGGCGGCTTTTGCTGAACATGTCTATGTCAGCGCGCTGGCAACCAATGGTTATGATCGGCTCTCGTATCTGGATGCGTCTGATTTGGCCGCGTTTGCGCTGGAACCGTTATAAGGCGGACAGTTATAAGAAAGGCGTATTACCGCGAAAAGACTTTTAAAATTAACGTTCTAAAAAAACAGGCTAGTGCACTTGCATTAGCCTGTTTTTTTTAAAAATCGGAAAGTATTGGTAAAGGTTAAAACTCTCTGTGTGCTTGCTCGATTTTTTTTGCCTTTTTGGCATCGTGCTTTTCTTTAGCGGTTTTGGTGGCGGGTTTTTTGCCTTCTTTCTTGGTGTCGTGTGACTTGCTCATAATGATTCTCCACTGATAGGTAAAAAGGAGGGATCTTTTGGTCGCGCAAGGTTGCATGTACTTCTGTAACCTTAGCTTAAGCATAGCGACTGCTTGGCGTTGTGCCAAATATCTTTTACTGCATTTTTGACGCTGGTTACGCCGGATTACTCAGGCACGTCAGTAGCAAAAACAGGTAAAGGTCACAGGCGCCGTAACTTCCTGGCACGTAAAAGTAGCGCGACAATCAGGGCAATAAATAAAAATCCAAATAGTCCTCTCCAACCATACATCGACGAAAAACCGGTAGCGCCGAAAATAATGAGCACAAAACCAATCATCCCAGCCATTTCTGCTCCCTTGAATTGATTTACAAAGCTATCGCATTCCAGTACTCATTTCCATGATCCAACGCACTGCCATTCCTTTGGCATGCGTTGAACATATGCGACTTGCGTCCTGCTCGTAAAACCGCATTGGTGTTAATGACCTGCTATGAGTGATTAACCTTCCTAGTTTGTCGTCACTCCAAACTACTGTCGGTGCGCAAGCGCACATAATGATTGCTCTGTAATGCGCATTTTTGGCACTTCTGTGTTCCGCCGAACAGATTTGCCGGTAAAGGAGTGGTGCAATTGAAAGCGTTAAACCGGTCAGGAATGATATACGGGTAAAATAATTTTATTTATTTCCATTTTTGGAGAATTACATGTTAACCACTCAATGTCCGCATCTGGTCTTATTGCCCGGCTTGGTCAACGATTCACGTTTATGGCAACACCAGGCTGCAGGGCTTGCGAACATTGCCCATGTGTCCGTGGGAGATTTAACCAAAGGGCACACCATTGCTGAAATGGCGTCTGATATTTTAGCCAGTGCACCTGCGCCGCAATTTGCATTGGCCGGGTTGTCGATGGGTGGTTATGTAGCGCTGGAAATTATGCGCCAGGCACCGGAGCGAATTCTGGCACTGGCGCTACTCGATACCAGTGCGCGACCCGACACTCCAATCGCGTTAGAAAATCGCAGCGCAGCGATTGAGCAAGCGGAAAGTAATTATCAATCCGTCATTAAAGAATTGATGCCCAAGCAATTACATCCTATTCATATGGAGGATGCTGAATTGGTAGGCATGATTACCGACATGGCGATGAGCCTGGGTAATAAAACTTTTATTCGCCAGCAGCGTGCTATTGCCGGACGCATCGACAGCATTCCCTCTTTGTCGTTAATTAAATGTCCGACGCTGGTGTTATGCGGCCGCGATGATGCAATTACCCCTATAGGATTGCATCAGGAAATGGTTACGGCAATTGAAGGTTCGGGATTAAGTATTATCGATGATTGCGGCCATCTTTCGGCATTGGAGCAACCGGCCCGTGTAAATGAAGCACTTGCGCAATGGCTTGCTAAAATAACCTCCTGAGACTATGGGCAAGTTGTTTTTATTTAATCGATATATTCTTGTTTTTTGAGTATGGCAAAGAATGTAAATGAGCATCGAAGGTTGGGTGGGCTTAATAACGGATCTTCGCCACCGATGTACTTACCGCGCATTACATAAAAACATAGCCCGGAAGCAAATTGCCTCCGGGCTATTTTTTTGCTCAATTACAAGAGTATGGCGATAAGGATAATAATGGGGATTGGAATGCCGAGCAGGTATAAAAGTATTGAGCGCATATTTTTCTCCTTAAGAAAAAATAATGTTAATTAAAGGTCGCGTTGGCGTCCGCCGTATACGGCCATTAAGCTTGCGATAAATGCACCACTTAATAAGGAAATAAATAACCACAGCGATGCATAGGCTGATACTTCACGTGCTTTGTCCGCTGCTGCAAGTGCTGCTGCTTCGGCCTCGTCCAGTTTTTTCCTTAACATGATGAAGTTGTCTTCTACACGTTTTTCAGCAGATTCCTGATCTATGCCTGTTACTTGTGCCACGAGTTGACCTGCGTATTGCACATCATTTTGTGGAAGGGAATCAGTTGCTATTGCGTGAACAAAAATACGCATGAGTTCACCTTTAGCGGCATCACTTTGCGTTGTGGCCGTATTGTCGTTTGCTTGCGGTGCTGGTGCTGGTGCTGGTGCTGGTTCGGTAGCGGTGGCACCATCGACAGGATTTGGTGAGGTGACCGGCTGTTGTGGGGCATTATCTGCAGTCGTGTTTGGATCTTTGCGCAGCAGTGAGTCCAACAGATAAGGCAGGGTGGTATCGCCTTCGCTGTTGTCTGAAACCAGCGCCGCCGCAGTGCCGCTGGCAACAGCACTGGCGGTTGCCGTCGCTGCGCCGCCAGCAAGTGCGGCTCCCGCTTTAACTCCGCCACCAACAATGCCGGTAATAACTGTTGTGAGCAGCGCTGCTGTCCCCAGGGTTGCAACTGACCAGGATAAAAATCCGTGAGCGGTATCGCGAAAATACACTTCGTCGTTGTGGGTATTTAGCCAGCGGGTTCTTAAACGGCCTGCGAGATAACCGCCAAGCGCCGATGCGGCTACCGAGATCAAGGTGATGCCAACAATACTCGATACACCAAAACTCGCGCTGCTAATGCCTTCGCTCGACCAGGGTGAGACCAGCGTTAATCCAAAGCCGGTGCCGAGTAATAATAAAATTAACGATAAGGCAGCAGAGGCGACGGCACCGGCAAAAATAGCGCACCATGCAACGGCGCTGTTATTGTCTGGTTGCGTGCTAATGATACTTTCGCGGTAATTATTGTCCGGGCGTTGTGCAAATTGTGTTTCCATTTCAAGCTCCAGTCAGTTTGTGAATCACTAAGCTATAAACTGGCGCTGGCCAAGTCTGTACGAAAACACACATTCTTCCGTTTGTTTTGCCTATGCGGGCTAGCGTACTGATCTTTGTAAATTCCCGGCCTATTGTTTACGCGTGCGGCCTGTTTAGCGGCTGCATGTTTTTTTGATAATTTATTAATGGTGAACAACAGTCAGCAAATTTACAGGTGGACTGCGCAATGAAAAGAGATACCTATAGCGATAAAAACAATTTTTTTCAGGGTGAAAAATCCTTCCACGAATTAGGTGCGCAGCCACGGAGGTCTGAGGCGCGGGCGCACAAATATGCGCAGGATTCGCAAAGCCATGATGATGACGAAAAAAAATCCCATCACAGCCATCGCAGTGAACCCAATAAAAATCTCGTGCGTGTTCAGCTGCGCCGTATAGAGCGTTTTTATCACTAGTTTGGGATTGCATTTATCGATACCCAATTCGGATTACCGTCCGCGTAATAAATGAATTCGGTGGCGACAGCTTGCGCGGGTTTGACAACCAAAGCTCGCTAACGAACAGACAAACCGGAGCGCATTAATCAGGCTTGGGAGAACCATTTTCCCCCAAGGCTTTAATTATGCAGAACGCAGACTGGGGCAAAACCTTGTCCCGCTTTTTCACTTCGGGTATCAATTCCTGGCGTAGCCAGATGTACGACCGGCGCGCCCCGCGTCCGGAGGATCTCAATCCGCTGCGCGCCGAATTATTCAGTGCCGACCAGATGGAACACTTTGGCAAGGTGCTGGCGAGCGAACACACCCTGAGCAAAGCGCGCACGCGCGACCGATTGCTGACGCGGCTGGATGAAAACGAACACGTGCTAATTAGTGGTTGCGAGTTGCTGGCAGCCGCCGTAAAAGCGCGTTCGCGCATCGCGCCGGCGGGCGAGTGGTTGCTTGATAATTTTTATATGATCGAGGAACAAATCCGCACGGCCAAACGCCACTTCCCCAAAAATTACAGCCGCGAACTGCCGCGTTTAAGTGCGGGGCGATCCGCCGGGTTACCGCGCGTTTATGATTTGGCGCTCGCTGCCATCGCCCACGGTGATGGCCGCATCGATGCCGACATCCTCAGCCGTTTTGTTGCGGCTTATCAAACAGTCACACCCTTGACGCTCGGTGAACTCTGGGCGATCCCCATCATGTTGCGCCTGGCGCTGATTGAGAATTTGCGCCGCGTGAGTTTGCGCATTACCCATGCGCGCGAGTATTTGAACCAGGCGCGCGAGTGGGCGAGCCGCATGGTGGAAGTGGCCGAGAGCGACCCGAAAAACCTGATTGTGGTTATTGCCGATATGGCGCGCTCCAACCCGCCGATGGTGAGCGCGTTTATCGCTGAATTAGTGCGCCGCTTGCAAGGACATGGCCCCGCGCTGGCGTTGCCGCTCACCTGGATTGAGCAGCGGCTGGCAGAGGAGAGTTTGACCATTGAGCAGATGGTGCAAGCGGAAACCCAGCAGCAGGCGGTTGACCAGGTGTCGATTAGCAACAGCATCGGCAGTTTGCGTTTTTTAGGTGCCTACGATTGGCGCGTGTTTGTGGAGAGCATGAGCATCGTCGAGCAGATTTTGTTGGAGGATAGCAGTGGTGTATATCGCCATATGGATTTTGCGACGCGCGATGAATACCGCCATGTGATTGACCGGCTCGCCAAGCGCAGCAAGATTTCCGAAGCGGGTATCGCCCGTGTGGCGATCGAATTGGCGCAGCATGTGGGTGATACACCGCAAGTACATACGCGGCATGTGGGTTATTACCTGGTTGACCGCGGTTTGCCGCAGTTGGAGCGCGCGGTTGCGGCGCGTTTACCACTGTCGGAACGGTTGCTGCGCGGTTGCTCCCACGTGCGATTGCCGTTGTATCTCGGGGCGATACTGACGGTGGTACTCATCACCGCCGCCGGATTTTTCCGGATGGCGCAGAGTTTCAATATTGGCGGCTGGCAATTGGGTGTATTGACCTTGCTCGCACTGGTTGCATCAACCTCGCTCGCCTCTGCGCTGGTGAATTGGGTGGCCACCCTGACGGTAAAACCGAAGCGTTTGCCGCGCCTGGATTTTGTGCAAGGTATTCCCCAAGAACTGGCTACACTCGTGGTGGTGCCGACCCTGCTCACCAGCACGCGGGGTGTTGATGACTTGCTGGAAGCGCTCGAAGTGCGCTTTCTGGGCAACCGCGACGAGCATTTATATTTTGGCTTGCTCACCGATTTTGGCGATGCGGACAGCGAAACCTTGCCGGGCGATGAAGCGCTGTTGGCGCGTGCACGCGCCGGTATTGAGCGCCTCAATAAGGTTTATCCGTCCGGCGCTGCCGCTAATCGCTTCTTCCTGTTCCATCGCCCGCGCCTGTGGAACCCCACGGTCAAACGCTGGATGGGTTATGAGCGCAAGCGCGGCAAACTCGCTGATTTAAACCAGCTATTGCGCGAGGGGCAGTCCGGGGCATTTTCACTGATTGTGGGTGATATAACGGCGCTGCCCCAACTCCGCTATGTGATTACGTTGGATACAGATACCCAGCTCCCGCGCGATGCCGCCCGCCAGTTTGTCGGGACTATGGCGCACCCGCTTAATCGCCCGGTCTATGACCCGGAAAACCATGTCATCCGCCGTGGTTACGGCATTTTGCAGCCGCGTATGGCGGCGACTTTATCGGCTGCTAACTGCTCGCGCTATGTGCAGCTCTATGGTGGTGAACCGGGTATCGACCCTTACACCCGCTCGGTATCGGATGTGTACCAGGATGTGTTTGGTGAGGGCTCATTTATTGGCAAAGGCATTTATGACCTGGACGCCTTCGAGCAAGTGCTGGGCGGGCGCTTTCCCGACAACCGCATCCTCAGCCACGATTTGCTGGAGGGCTGTTACGCGCGCGCCGGTTTATTGAGCGATGTCCAGCTCTACGAAGATTCGCCGGCAAGGTATGAGTTGGATGTAAGCCGGCGCGAGCGCTGGATGCGCGGCGATTGGCAAATCGCCAGTTGGTTGTGGCCGCGCGTGCCGGGCGCTAATGGCCAGCGGCTGGCGAACCCGCTGTCGGCCTTATCGCGCTGGAAAATCGCCGACAATCTCCTGCGCAGCCTTGCACCCGTGACATTGCTGTTATTGCTGTTGACCGGTTGGGCGCTCGTGCCCGCACCGGAGCTCTGGACGCTGGCGGTGCTGGGGATTTTGGTATTGCCACCGCTGCTGGCGGCTATGGTTGATGCACTGCGCAAACCGCGCGAGATATTTTGGGCGGAACATTTGACCGCTGTTTTTGCTAATGCTCGGCACCACTTTCTGCAGGCGCTGTTCCGCATTAGCTGTTTGCCCCATGAAGCCTGTTTTAGTTTGGCCGCGATTCTGCGCAGCCTGTGGCGCCTGTGGTGTGCACCGGGGTTGCTGCTGGAGTGGTGTGCCTCGGCCGAGCAGGAACGCAACACCAGGGGCAGTTTGCTGGCGAGCTGGAACCTGCTGTGGTCGGCGCCGGTGATCGCATTGGCGACGACGGCCGCGCTGGCAATTTTGCAGCCGGCGGCATTAATTATCGCGGCACCCCTGTTGGTTTTATGGTTTATCGCACCGGTAAGTGTGTGGTGGCTCGGTCTGCCTCTGGTACGGAAAGAACCAAGCTTATCAGAGCAGCAAACCCTGTTTTTACGCAAAATTGCGCGCAAGACCTGGGCCTATTTTGAGCGGTTTGTAGTGGCGGAAGACAACTGGTTGCCGCCCGATAACTTTCAGGAAAACCCCGGCCCGGTGATTGCGCATCGCACCTCGCCCACCAATATCGGGCTGGCGCTGTTGGGCAATCTATCGGCCTACGATTTTGGTTTTATCTCCGCCAATGTGTTACTGGAACGCACCGCCAACACCTTCGGCAGCATGGACAAACTGGAGCGCTACCGCGGACATTTCTTTAATTGGTACGACACACTCACGTTGCGCCCCTTGCCGCCGCGCTACATTTCCGCCGTGGACAGCGGCAACCTCGCTGGCCATTTGCTGACGCTGCGCGCCGGGTTGGTGGCGCTGCCTGACCATAAGATCCCGCATGGGCGTGTGTTTCAAGGGCTTACCGATACGCTTGCCGTGCTTACGGATAGTTTGCAGGTTGCCCATATGGAAGATGACCTCCCGAATGTGGTGCAGGCCGCCATCATCCGGATGCGCAGTTTGCTCAATACAGCCAGCGTGCATGCTTACACCGAACGTTCTACCAACTTGCCTGCCCTCTTGCACTGTCTGGAGGGGGTAGTCAATGCGGCAGTCAATATCAATGCATATCTGGCGGTACAGCCCAACGTCAAACTGGCGGTGAGCGGGGCGCTGCTGAACGATATGCTCGGCGCCCCTGTTATTGACCACGGGGGCTTGGGGTACGAGATCAAAACCTGGGGGGCCGCATTGGCACAGCAGAGCCGCGCGGCGCTGGATGAACTGTTATTTTTTGCGCCCTGGCTGGGTTTGCGTGCACCACCATCCGCACTGGGCGGTTTTGTTGCCAGCCTGCCGCTGGTGGCACCCGGGGCTAATTTGAATGCGATTCCCAGCCTGCGCAGTTTGGCGGGTTATAGCCAGAGCCTGGTACCGCTGCTGGATGCGCAATTGCTGCGGCCCGGCACAGTGCCGGAGCGGGAGTGGCTGTTGGAGTTGCGCGGTTTGGTCAGCACCGCCAGCCAGCGCGCCAATGAACGTATCGCCACTTGTATGGCGCTGGCCGCACAAGCCAATGAGTTTGCAGCGATGGAGTACGACTTCCTCTACGACCGCACCCGCCACCTGATCGCGGTGGGTTACAACCTCGACGATTATCGCCGCGATAACAGCTTTTACGACCTGCTCGCCTCGGAAGCGCGCCTGTGTAACTTCGTCGCTATCGCCCAGGGCCAGGTGCCGCAAGAGAGCTGGTTTGCCCTGGGGCGGTTGCGCACCATGGCGGAGGGCGAACCGGTACTGATGTCCTGGAGCGGCTCCATGTTCGAGTACCTGATGCCGATGCTGGTGATGCCCAGTTATGACGGCACCTTACTGGACCAAACCTGCCGTGCCGCCGTTGGCCGTCAGATCGCCTACGGCAAGCAGCGCAACCTGCCCTGGGGGATCTCGGAATCCGGTTATCACACCTTTGATGCCAGCCTGAATTACCAATATCACGCCTTTGGTGTGCCCGGCTTGGGGTTCAAGCGCGGCTTGGCGGAAGATACGGTTATCTCCCCTTATGCCTCGGTGATGGCCTTGATGGTCGCACCCGAAGCGGCCTGCGAGAATCTGGAGTGGCTCGCCAGCAACGGTGTTGAAGGGCGCTTCGGGTTTTATGAAGCGGTGGATTACACCCCCTCGCGCTTGGCGCGCGGCCAGACCAGTGCCTGTGTGCGCTCGTTTATGGTTCATCACCAGGGCATGAGCTTGCTGGCGCTGGCGTATCTGTTGCTGGATCGCCCCATGCAGCGCCGCTTTGAAGCTGACCCGCTGTTGCAGGCGACCTTACTGTTGTTGCAGGAGCGCATTCCCAAGGCATCGGTACTGCACACCCATGTGGCTGAGCATGCCGATGGCGCCGCCCTGTTTGATCAGGTGGAAACCGCCGCCTACTCGCCTTTGGAGGCGGATACCCCCACGCCGGAAGTCCAGCTGCTATCCAACGGACGCTATCAGGTGATGGTCACCAACGCCGGTGGTGGTTACAGCCGCTGGAAAGATCTGGCGGTAACCCGCTGGCGCGAAGATGCCACGCGCGACAATTGGGGCATGTTTGTCTACCTGCGCGATACCACCAACAGCGAGTTCTGGTCGGCGAGCCATCAACCCACGCTTAAGCGCGCCGACAGTTATGAGGCGATGTTCTCGGAAGGCCGCGCCGAATTCCGCCGCCGCGATTACGACATCGAAACCTATACCGAGTTGGTCGTCTCTCCTGAGGACGATATCGAACTGCGCCGCCTGCGCATCACCAACCGTTCGTCGCGCGCCCGCACGCTGGAACTCACCAGCTACGCCGAGGTGGTACTGGCGTTACCGGCGGCCGATGCGACCCAAACGGCATTTGGCAATTTATTTGTGCAGACGGAAATACTGCCCGAGCGACGCGCGTTACTTTGCACCCGCCGCCCGCGTTCCGTGGGTGAGCACACGCCTTGGATGTTCCACCTACTGTCGCCGAATGGCAGCCCGGTGGACCAGTTTTCTTATGAGACTGACCGGCTGCGCTTTACCGGCCGCGGCCGCACCTTGCTGGCGCCGCAAGCTGTTATTGACGGTGGGGCACTCTCGGGCAGCCAGGGTTCGGTGCTCGACCCGATTGTCGCTATCCGCTGCCGCCTGACCCTGGAAGCCGGGCAGGTGGCGACGCTCGATCTGGTGAGCGGCACCGCCGATAACCGCGAGGCTTGCATGACCCTGGTGGGGCGCTATCAAGATCGCCACTTGGCCGACCGGGTGTTTGACCTTGCCGCTACCCACAGCGGTGTCACGCTCCGCCAGATCAACGCGAGCGAGGCCGATGCGCAGGTTTATCGCCGTCTGGCCAGTGCTGTGCTCTACGCCCATTCTGCCCTGCGCGCCGAGGCGGGTGTGCTGATCCAGAACCGGCGCGGGCAGTCCGGTTTGTGGGGCTATGCCATCTCCGGCGACTTGCCAATTGTGTTGTTAAAGATCGCCACTAGTGAGCACATCGAACTCGCGCGGCAGATGATCCAATGCCATGCCTACTGGCGCCTGAAAGGCCTGTCGGTTGATTTGGTGATCTGGAACGAAGACCACATCGGCTACCGCCAGCGTCTGCAGGACCAGATTATGGGGTTGATCGCCACCGGCAGCGAAAGCCATGCGATTGATCGACCCGGCGGTATTTTTGTGCGCCTGGCCGAGCAGATTTCGCACGAGGACCGCATCCTGCTGCAATCGGTGGCGCGGGCGATTATCGACGGCGCCAATGGCAGTTTGGCGGAGCAGGTCAATTGGAAAGGCCTGGCCGAGAAAAAAGTTGCGCGCCTGGTGCCCACTCGCAAACGCATTCCTGAAACCCATCAACAGACCCAGGCTGCGCCGCGCACTGACCTGATCCTCACCAATCCGCTCGGTGGTTTTACCGCCGATGGCCGCGAATACATCATCACTACCACCCGGGCGCAAGTGACACCGCTGCCCTGGGTCAACGTTATCGCCAACCCCGGCTTTGGTAGCGTAATTTCAGAGAGCGGGCTCGCCTACACCTGGAGCGAAAACGCACATGAATATCGGTTGACGCCCTGGTGTGACGATCCGGTCGGCAGCTCGGGAGGCGAGGCGTTTTACCTGCGCGACGAAGACACCGGCTATTTCTGGTCGCCCACACCTTTGCCCACCCGCGGCCATACGCCCTATGTCACCCGGCACGGGTTTGGATACAGCGTGTTTGAACACACGGAAGATGGTGTTCGCTCGGAGCTTTGGATTTATGTGGATTTGGAGCAATCGGTCAAATTTTCCGTGCTTAAAGTCAGTAATGAATCTGGGCGTAGACGGCGCCTATCGGCAACAGGATATGTGGAATGGGTACTGGGGGATTTGCACACCAAATCGGCACTGCACATAGTCACCGAAATTGATTCCGCCAGCGGCGCACTCTTTGCGCGCAATGCCTACAACAGCGAATTTGGCGGGCGCGTTTGCTTTTTTGATGTGGACGATAACTCCCGCGCCCTGACCGGAGACCGCACCGAATTCCTTGGCCGCAACGGTTCGCCCGGCAACCCGGATGCGCTCACCCGCGTGCGCCTTTCAGGGCGTTTAGGTGCGGGGCTCGATCCCTGCGGCGCCATCCAGGTGCCATTTGAATTAGGCGAGGGCGAGTCGCGCGAGATTATTTTCCGCCTGGGTGCGGGGCAGGATCTGGAACAGGCGCGCGCCCTGGCGCAGCGTATGCGCAATCTGGGTTCTGCCCGCGCCGCACTCGCTAAAGTGCATGAGTATTGGACGCACACCCTCGGCGCTGTACACGTCAAAACGCCTGACCCCGCCTTCAATGTGCTCGCCAACGGCTGGCTGCTCTACCAAACACTGGCCTGTCGCCTTTGGGCGCGCAGCGGCTATTACCAATCCGGTGGCGCGTACGGTTATCGCGATCAATTGCAAGACACCATGGCCCTGGCGCACGCCCAACCGGGCTTGATGCGCGCGCAATTGCTGCGCGCTGCCCAACGCCAATATCACGAAGGTGACGTGCAACATTGGTGGCATCCACCGCAAGGCAGGGGTGTGCGCACCCGCTGTTCGGACGACTATCTCTGGCTGCCGCTGGTTACTTGCCACTACGTGCAAACGACCAACGATACCGGCGTGCTCGACGAGCAATTGCACTACCTGACCGGGCGTTTGCTCAATGACGACGAGGAGTCCTATTACGACTTACCGGGGCAGAGCACCGACACCGGCAGCCTTTATCAACATTGCCAACGGGCCATCGAACACGGCTTGCGCTTTGGCGAGCGCGGCCTGCCGCTGATGGGCTCGGGCGATTGGAATGACGGCATGAATCTGGTCGGTATCCACGGCAAAGGGGAGAGCGTCTGGCTCGGTTTTATGCTCTACAAAGTGCTGCTCGCCTTCGCGAGGATCGCGCATCAGCGTCATGATCTGGTGTTTGCTGATCGCTGCATGCACGAGGCCAAACTGCTCCAACATAATATCGACCAATACGCTTGGGATGGTGCCTGGTTCCGCCGCGCCTGGTTTGATGACGGGGTCGCCCTGGGTTCTGCAGTTAACGATGAGTGCCGCATCGATTCCATTGCCCAGAGCTGGTCGGTGCTGTCAGGCGCGGGTGACCTTATGCGCGCCCGCCAAGCCATGGCCTCGCTCGACAAACATTTGGTGCGCCGCGACCAGGGCATTATCCAACTGCTCGATCCACCGTTCGACAAGTCCGCCATGAACCCCGGCTACATCAAGGGTTATGTACCGGGCGTGCGCGAAAACGGCGGGCAATACACCCACGCCGCCATCTGGGCGACTATGGCTTTTGCCGAATTGGACGATAGCCAGCGCGCCTGGGAGCTGTTCAACATCATCAATCCGGTTAACCACGGCAACAGCGCCGCTGCGGTCGCGCTTTACAAAGCCGAACCCTATGTCGTCGCCGCCGACGTCTACGCCATCGCCCCCCACACCGGGCGCGGCGGCTGGAGCTGGTATACCGGTTCGGCGGGCTGGTTGTATCGCCTGATGGTTGAATCCCTGCTCGGCATTACCCGCCAGGGAACCGAATTGCACATCACCCCTTGCTTGCCCAAAGACTGGCCGGGTTGCAGCGTGGATTATCGCTTTGGTAATACGGTTTATCGTATTGACGTCATTCAGCGTGATGGGGGTGAAAGCAAAATCCTGCTGGATGGTGTCGAGCTGCAAAGCGCGGGAATTCCGTTGGTGGATGATGGCAGGGAGCGGAGGGTGGAGGTGCGTGTTATGGCATAGGCTTGTCGATCCCCCTACCTGTGTGTGCGGTTGCGCACCGACTCGACAGTTTGCGCAGTGCAAGCTGGGGTATGTCTTGAGGAAAAATGATTATGAAAATTAAACCCAACGAAAACAATGTAGGGAATTTGCGCGATCAAGCGCTGGTGAATTTGGAACAGGGGGCGGTAACTCCAGGTTATTCCGCCAATGTGGATGAGGTTATCTATTACCTGAATGAAGCCTTGGCGACAGAGTTGGTTTGTGTACTGCGTTATCGCTCACATCACTTTATGGCGCGTGGCATTCATGCCAAAGGCATTGCACAGGAATTTTTAGTACACGCCGGCGAAGAATTGGCGCATGCCGATATGATCGCAGCGCGCATTGTGCAATTGGGCGGCGAACCCAATTTTTCGCCCGATGGAATCAATACGCGCAGCCATGTCAAGTTTGCTGCAACCACCTCGCTGGTTGAAATGATCAGGGAAAATTTGATCGCGGAACGTGTTGCCATTGACAGTTATCGCGACCTTATCCAATACATTGGTAATGATGACCCTACCACCAGTCGTATGCTGCAGGAGATTTTGGCAATGGAGGAGTCGCATGCAGATGAATTGGCGGATTGGTTAGATGACTTTCCTAAATCCAATGTGAGTGAATTTGTTTTTAATTAAACAATCCGGAGCTGACAATGCATCTGACAAAAGGGGTAAAAATAGTATTGGCTGTCGTGGGCGTACTTTTTCTTGCTTTTGTGATTTACGGTTTAGCCACTGATTGCCCCAATACGGCGGGTTATTTTTTCTGCAGCGAATCTGAGCGTGAGCATTTGGAACCCTGAGTATGAATGAGGCGTGATAAGTGCCATGGGTGCGGGAGCGCACGGAAAACACGGAACGCTGGGTAATTTAATAATTGCTCCGGTACAGAGGTTGTTGGCTCATGGGGATAAGTATTAAATGATCAAACTAAGACAATCAAAAACAGTCACCGCAGTCGTTATGGCGATATTGGTAATGGGATGTTGTGGTTGCGATAAATCAGAAGGTGTTGTCAGTTCAGAAGATACGTTAGCCAGTGTCACTGCGGAGGTGATCGATATGGAATTGGCTCACGCGGTAAAAGTGGCATTGGCCGAACAGGAATCTCTGGCGGATGTTGATATTGCAGTAACTGTTAGTAATGGTGAAGTGAGTTTACGCGGCATTGTGGATAATCAAGCACAGCATGATCTTGCTGTAGAGGTCGCAAGCGACGTGGCGGGGGTTGGATCGGTGGATGATGGGTTGGATATCAAAGAGCAAAACTAAGACAAATGTATTTTTTGGTGACAATGTTCGGATTTTAATTGTTTTCTGAATCAAAGCTGAACAAATTTTTTTGTTTTGAAAAAATAGTTGGATTGAATAATACCGCACAATTTTTCATTTCTTTTTATCATCTCGTTGCATATTGCGTAATTGGGGTGGTCTTTCTTAAACTTTAATTTTTTTAAAGATTCCAAATTTTTATTTCAATTGATTTGCAATGGTGTGAGTGCAATCACATTTGCAGATGCGATTATTATTTTGTTCATATGTTGCTGTTACCATCGCAACGGTTTTCACTGGCGTACCTTATTAAAGGTACGTTAGTTTTTTTCGCGAGGCCAGTCACGGTTTTTTTAAATTTTTTTAGTTAAAAAATGCCGATTTGACTGGGCGGCGCGATAATTTGGCGCATCAGTTTGTAATATGAATATCAGGCATTATTTGAATCTGGATATTTTTACACTAGGAATGTTGTTTGCCTTATTTAATTTTAACTGTTTGGTATGCAGAACGTGGCATTAAAAGTTTCTACGAGGATAGTTGAATGGCAAATTTCAAGGGTGATACCCAGGCAATAAAGATGGTTGAAGGACATGCATTAAGTGAAAAAATAATGCGTTTTGAATCCGACCGCAGAACCAATACCCGTGCTGCAGCTGCGCATGGAATATTTCAGTTGTATGAGTCCCAATGCGAATACACCAAAGCAGTATTTTTACAGGATCCAACTACAGTTACCCCGGTCTTTGTGCGTTTCTCTACCCTCGCCAGTGTGCGCGGTTCGGGCGATTGCACACGCACCCCGCGCGGTTTTGCTGTGCGCTTCTTTACTGGCGAGGGCAATTTTGATTTGGTTGGCAGTAACCTCCCGGTAATGTATAGCCAATATGGTGCAAGCTTCGCTGACTTGATACAGGCGGCAAAACCGGAAACTGATAGCCAGGCTCCACATGTCTCATCAGCACACAACCGATTCTGGGACATTATTTCGTTGAACCCGGAATCCATGCATAAGGTGATGTGGACTATGTCGGATCGCGCGTTGCCGCGCAGCTTCGCCATGATGGAAGGTTTTGGTGTGCATACGTTTCGCTTTGTTAACGCGCGCGGCAAATCCTATTGGGTGAAATTTCATTGGAAGCCCGTCGCGGGAGTGCATTCACTAGTGTGGGACGAGGCGGTAAAGCTGGCTGCCAAGGATGCAGATTTTCATCTGCGCCATCTTTGGGAATTGATTGATCAAGGGCACTTTCCCGAGTGGGAATTGGGGCTGCAGATAGTGTTGGAAGAAGACCGTTACAAGTTTGATTTTGATCTGCAGGATGCGACCAAACTTATTCCCGAATCCCTGGTGCCTGTGCGTATTGTTGGCAAACTCACATTGAACCAGAATCCGGAAAACTATTTTGATGAAATTGAGCAAGTGGCTTTTCATGCGGGGAATCTTGTTCCTGGAATTGAAATCAGTAACGAGTATTCATTAAAAGCATTTTCTGGTTCAGATATACACATGTCGCGTCTTTGCAGCGCCAATTTTACAGAATTACCACTAAATCGTTCGCGTACGATGATTGATAAACTCAAACGTGATATCCAACTGCGCGCATTCAGGAATAGCGATAGCGCAAGTTGCGAACTCTATGCAGTCGAAAACCCGCTGCAAAAGTATTTGGTTGCAAGTGATCCCGTCAAATTTCCCGAAACGCTACCAAATGAAAAAAGACTGGCAACCCATCCATTGTTTAATGACCACTATAAGCAAGCTGCGCTGTTTTGGCGCAGCCAGTCAGCCTGGGAGCAGAACCATGTGGTTGCGGCATTTTGTTTTGAATTAGCCAAGGTGAGCTTGCCAGAGATACGTGAGCGCATGGTGGCTAACCTGATGCAGGTGGATAACACATTAGCTGCGCGTGTTGCCGATGGATTAGGAATAACACTGCCGGTTTCGGCATCCTTACCGGTTGCAAATATTCAATTTATAGAATCCTCCCTAAGTATGGCGCACAACCGTAAGAATTTTATTGTTGGTCGATGTGTTGCGGTGTTGGTGGCCAATGGTTTTGAAAGCGCACGTTTGATGGCAGTGCGCGATGCGTTGATGGCCAGCGGAGCAACAGTAAAAATAATTAGTTCGCGCCTTGGGGAAGTAAAATGTAGCCAGGGGCGCACTTTGCAGATTGATAAAAGTCTCGCCACTGTGGGATCGGTCATGTTCGATGCAGTCTACATTCCCGGTGGGCACCGCAGTGTTGAAGCGCTTTGCAGGGATGCCAACGCCGTGTTGTTTGTCAAAGAGGCATATAAACATGGCAAGGCGGTCGCCGCGAGCAATGAAGGCGGTATGTTAATTACCCGTGCAGCGCGCTCATCCGTCATGTCAGATGTATTCAAAGGGCCAGGTGTTATCACCGCAGGCCCCAACACGCCCACA
>Ga0307408_100000359_pt1 | contig 42425 bp, 36 predicted proteins | sample 322Cmetagenome_FD_202116 | JGI IMG/M metagenome (GOLD analysis project Ga0307408, IMG submission 202116) | Maize rhizosphere microbial communities from greenhouse at UC Davis, California, United States - 322HYB-C-3 | ecosystem: Host-associated > Plants > Roots > Rhizosphere > Soil | place... | reverse complement strand
TTGAAGGGCGTGGTCGATCCGAACACCGGCCAGGATTACGTCTCAGCCCGGCAACTGAAGAATCTCAAGGTCGAAGGCAGCGATGTGGCGTTCGACGTGGAGCTCGGGTATCCGGCCAGGAGCCAAGTCGCGGGGCTGCGCAAGAGCCTCATTGCCGCCGCGCGCTCGGTGCCCGGCGTGGAGAACGTGAGCGCTAACCTCTCCACAAAGATCACCGCGCACGCCGTGCAGCGCGGGGTGCAGCTGCTGCCGAACGTGAAGAACATCGTGGCCGTCGCGTCGGGCAAGGGCGGCGTGGGCAAGAGCACCACGGCGGTCAACCTGGCGCTCGCACTGGCGGCCGAGGGCGCCTCGGTCGGCATCCTCGATGCGGACATCTACGGCCCCAGCCAGCCCATGATGATGGGCATCGAGGGCCGGCCCGAGAGCGACGACGGCAAGACCATGGACCCGCTCGAAAACTACGGCGTGCAGGTCATGTCGATCGGCTTCCTGATCAACCCCGACGAAGCCATGATCTGGCGCGGCCCCATGGCCACGCAGGCGCTGGAGCAACTGCTGCGCCAGACCAACTGGAAAGACCTGGACTATCTCATCATCGACATGCCCCCCGGCACCGGCGACATCCAGCTCACGCTCTCCCAGCGCGTGCCCATGACCGGCGCGGTGATCGTCACCACCCCGCAGGACATTGCCCTGCTGGACGCCAAGAAGGGCATCAAGATGTTCGAGAAGGTGGGCGTGCCCATCCTGGGCATCGTCGAGAACATGGCGGCCCACGTGTGCAGCAACTGCGGTCATGTGGAGCACATCTTTGGCGCCGACGGCGGCAAGAAGATGGCGGCCGAGTACGGCATGGACTACCTGGGCGCGTTGCCGCTGAACATGAGCATCCGCCTGCAAGCCGACAGCGGCAAGCCCACTGTGGTGGCCGACCCCGATGGCGAGGTCGCCGCCATCTACAAGAAGGTGGCGCGCGATGTGGCGGTGAAGATCGCTCAGCAGGCCAAGGACTTCTCCAGCAAATTCCCCACCATCTCGATCAGCAAGAACACCTGATCGTCCTGAGCCGCCGCGCTGCGCCATGAACCTGCTCGCCTCCCTGCGCTACCTGGTGGCGCTGCACGAGCACCGGCACTTTGGCCGCGCTGCGCAGGCCTGCCACATCACGCAGCCGGCTCTCTCCAACGCGCTGCGCGCGCTGGAAAAAGAGTTTGGCGTGGTCGTGGTGCGCCGGGGGCGCAGCTTCGAGGGCTTTACACACGAGGGCGAGCGGGTGCTGGCCACGGCGCAGCGCATGCTGCACGAGCACACGCTGCTGCAGCAGGACCTGAGCAGCGACGCTGCCCACCCGCGTGGCACCCTGCGGCTGGGGGCGGTGCCCACGGCCATGCCCATCCTGGCGCGGTTTGCGGCGCAATTGCAGGCGCGGCACCCGGGCATCGCGCCGGTGGCGCTGTCAATGAGTTCGCAGGCGCTGGAGGCGGGGCTGGAAAGCATCTCGCTGGACCTGGCGCTGGGCTACACCGAGCGCATGCCGGCGCGCGGAGGCCAACTGCGGGCCTGGCCGCAGTATGTGGAGCACTACTTCCTGCTGCGCCAGGCTGGCAAGGCACGCCGGCGCGGGCTGCAGATCGGGCCGCCCATGAGCTGGGCCGACGCGGCACGCCTGCCGCTGTGCCTGCTCACGCCTGAGATGCACAACCGCACCCTGGTCGATGGCGCCTTCCGCAGCGCAGGCGCCACGGTGATGCCTGCGATGGAAACGGATTCGGTGCTGACCCTGGCCCTCTGCGTGGTGGCGGGCAACCTGTGCAGCGTGTTGCCCGGCGCGTTGGTGGATGCCGTGCGCGGCCACGACGGTCTGGAGGCCTTGCCGCTGATCGGCCCGGTGCTCTCCACGCCCATCGGTTTCATGTCGCACCGCCAGGTGCAGCCCACGCGGGCGCTGGATGCGGCGCTGGCGCTGGCACAAGACCCGGCGTGGCTGCAGCACGCCACGTCGCACAGCGGGTTGCTGACGGCTTCACAGCGATAGAGCAATAGGCAAGGCGCTACCGCCGGCCAAAACAATTTCAGCCCGCCTGTTCGGCGGACCGCCACAGTCAAGGCTGGTTGTATGAACGCGCGCTGCGCACACCCATGCCCACCGTCGCCGCGATGACCAGGAAAAGAGGCCACAGATACAGGCTGGTGACGTTGCCAAAGCGGGTAATGCTGTAAATCAAAAACAGCGCGGACAACGCCACGAGTTGCGCCACGATGTATTTGGCGAGAGCGACGTTGTTTGGCTGGATGAACAGGTAGATGAGTGCCGCCACCATCAGCCCATAGGCGGTGGTCACGGAATGCCAGGCCACCTCTGCAACCGCGCGAATGTCCGGGGGTAAAGAGCTTTGTTGGATCGGCGCATTCAGCTGCGGGCTGCCCACGAAGATTTGCATCCCCATCATGAACAAACACAGCATTGCCGCGGCCAGGTACCAGTAATTGAGCTTTTGCACAGGATGTCCTTTAGATCGTAAACACGTTCTTAGATGTCATTGAACGGCCGATTGCGCAGCCACCCGGCGCTGCCAGGCAATGAAGGCGGGGGCGCCAATCAGCTCGAGCACCGTGAAGCCGATGAAAGGCGGGGGCGGGAGTCCCACGAAGGCCATCGACAGCGCCCGCCCCACGCCGCCCAGAAACACCGCGCCCCAGAGCACCGCAAACATCCGCCCCTCACGGTCGATGCGCGGCACCAGCAACCACATTGCCAGGCCCAACGCCAGCCACACGCCGCCAAAAAAGCGCAGATTGCCGTCGAGCAGGGCATCTCGTGGCAGGCCGCTGGCGTAGTAGATGGGGTCGTCGATGCCCATCATGGTCAGCACGCCGGTGGCGACCGGGATGAGGGCCATCGCGGCCGTGGCGGCTTGAAGCAGGCGTCGTGCCATGGGTTGATCTTTACGGTGTCAGGATTGGCGCATTGTCCGGGTGCATCTTGACTGTGTCAAGATTGCTTTTGTGAACCATTCAGACACCCTGCCCATCCCCGATGCCCCCCGCGCCAGCTACCACCACGGCGACCTGCGCGCCGCTCTCGTCGCCGCGGCCGAAGGCCTGCTGGCAGAGGGAATGCCGCTCAGCCTGCGCTCGGTGGCCAAGGCCGCGGGCGTGTCACACGCCGCCCCGTACCACCACTTTGCCAACCTCGAAGCCCTGATGGCCGCCGTGGCCGCGCGGGGCTTTGCCGACTTGGCTGCCGCCATGGAGAGCGCACACCGGCCAGGCGACACGGCGGCCACCCTCGTCGGGCACTGCACGGCGTATGTGGACTTTGCGCTGACCCGCCCAGCGGTGTTCCGGCTGATGTTCAGCCCGCTGCTGCAGCGCAAGTCTGATCACCCTGCGCTGCTGGCGGCGGCGGACGGGTCATTTGAGGTGCTGCGCGCAGCCGCCCAAGCCCATGTGCCCGGGGGGGGCGACGAACTGGCGCTGGCGGGATGGAGCCTAGCCCACGGCCTGGCCGGCCTCGCCATCGACGGAGCCCTGTCGGCTGCGCCGGTTTCCACAATGCCCCCTGTCCAAGCGCTTGCGGCCATGCTGGCGAGCCGTCTGCTGGCCAACTTTCCAGCGGGCGGGGCGGCCGGCTGACCGACGCCCTCCTATCCCTGCAATGCCACCAGCTGCAGCTCATTTGTTTTTGTGATCGACCCATGTGCATCCGCAATTTGACGCCCCAAGGGGCCTCGCCGACACTGCGCACGCCAGGCGGCCCTATGCAGGCGGCTTCATAAGCACAACAGAACGTTCCACGATTTCGCTCCATGCACCTTGTTCCCGAAGCTCCCGCCACGCCTGTCGTGGCCGCCGTGTCCGTTAACGACCTGCGCGAGCGCATCCGCCGCAAAAGCCGCCTCAAGGGCCGCCAGCCCGAAGACGCGGCGATGGCCGATGTGGCGCAGTTGCTGGGCCCGCGCCCGGCTGAAGGCTTCCGGCGCGACCTGCTCATTGAATACCTGCACCGCCTGAACGACCACTTTGGCGTGCTGCACGACCGGCACCTGGTGGCGCTCGCCAAACAGATGAACCTGTCGATGGCCGAGGTGTACGAGGTGGCGAGCTTCTACCACCACTTCGAGATCGTGCGCGGCGAAGACGCCCAGGCACCGCGCCTGGTGCTGCGGGTGTGCGACAGCCTGAGTTGCAGCCTGGCGGGTGCGCGCGAGCTGCTGGCCGCGCTGCCCGAGCGCCTGCGCGCAGCCGGTCAAGGCGATGTGCAGGTGCAGGCCGTGCCTTGCGTGGGCCGTTGCGAGCAGGCGCCTGTGGCTGTGGTGCACCAGTGCCCCGTGCCGCACGCCACGGTGGATGCGGTGATGGAAACCGTAATTTCGAAGCCAGATCGGGCGCTGGCGCTTCATCCATCAGCGCAAGATGCTATCAATTTTGATGTTTTCGAGTTCGCCGAGGCGAGTGTTCCAGCGCAGCGCGAAGGCGTCAGCCCGGCACACACCGACTTGGCCACCTACCGCGCCCATGGCGGCTACCAGACGGCCGCTGCGCTGGTCAACGGCGAGATGGATGCCGAGGCCGTGCTCGCGGCGATGGAGGATTCGGGCCTGCGCGGTTTGGGTGGCGCAGGCTTCCCTGCCGGGCGCAAATGGCGCATCGTGCGAGACCAGTTGGCTCCGCGCCTGATGGCTGTCAACATCGACGAGGGCGAACCTGGCACCTTCAAGGACCGCACCTACCTCGAACGCGACCCGCACCGCTTTCTGGAAGGCGTGCTCATCGCCGCCCAGGTGGTGGGCACCGAGGCCGTCTACATCTACCTGCGCGACGAGTACCACGGCTGCCGCGCGCTGCTGCAGCGTGCCCTGGACGACCTGCGCGCCGAGCCGCCCTGCCACCTGCCGCACATCGAACTGCGGCGCGGCGCGGGTGCTTACATCTGCGGCGAAGAGTCGGCCATGATCGAGAGCATCGAGGGGAAGCGTGGCGAGCCCCGCATGCGCCCGCCCTACATTGCCCAAGTGGGCCTGTTCGGCCGGCCCACGCTGGAGCACAACTTCGAGACGCTGTACTGGGTGCGCGACATTGTGGAACGTGGCCCGCAGTGGTTTGCCAGCTTTGGCCGCCACGGGCGCAAGGGGCTGCGCAGTTTCAGCGTGAGCGGGCGCGTGAAGCACCCGGGCGTGAAGCTCGCCCCGGCCGGCATCACGGTGCAGGAACTCATCGACGAATACTGCGGCGGCATGCTGGACGGCCACCAGCTTTATGCCTACCTGCCCGGCGGCGCTTCGGGCGGCATCCTGCCCGCCAGTCTCAACAACATCCCGCTCGACTTCGACACGCTGCAGCCCTACGGCTGCTTCATCGGCTCGGCCGCCGTCATCGTGCTCAGCCAGCACGACCGGGCGCGCGATGCGGCGCTGAACGTGATGCGGTTTTTTGAACACGAAAGCTGCGGCCAGTGCACGCCCTGCCGCGTGGGCACGGCCAAGGCGGCTGCGCTGATGCTGGCCCCGCAGTGGGATGCCGACCTGCTGGACGACTTGGCGCAGGTGATGGCCGATGCGTCCATCTGCGGCCTGGGCCAGGCGGCGCCCAACCCCATCCGCTGCGTCCACAAATACTTCCCGAACGAAGTGGGCGAGGGGCCCTGGCCAGGCGATTTACCCAAGCCGCGCAACAGCCCGCTGACCGAACAAGTGCCTACCGGGGTGAAGCCATGAGCGCCGTGTTGACTTCTGCCGCAGCGCAGCCCGGCGTGGCTTTCGAGCTGGACGGCCAGCCCGTCACCGCCCATCCTGGCGAAACCATCCTGAAGGCTGCGCAGCGCCACGGCGTGGAGATCCCGCACCTGTGCTACAGCGACGGCCTGCGCCCCGACGGCAACTGCCGCGCCTGCGTGGTGGAGATCGCGGGCGAGCGCACGCTGGCCCCCAGCTGCTGCCGCGCGCCGACCGAGGGCATGAAGGTGCAGGCCGCCAGCCCGCGCGCGCGCAAGAGCCAGCAGATGGTGGTGGAGATGCTGCTGTCGGACATGCCTGACGTGGGATACCAGTGGAACGATCAAAAGGCCAATACTCCTGAATTGATAGCTGGTGGCGCTTATCCATCAAGCGCTAGCGGTCAATATGACAAAAAAAATCCAGAGGTCATAGGCCAGCACGGCGAGTTGAGCGAATGGGCCGATCGTTTGGGCGTGACCGTGCGACCGGCACTCCAAGCCCTGCGCCGAGAGCAGCCCGCGCCCGACCTGAGCCACCCCGCAATGGCCGTGAACCTGGACGCCTGCATCCAGTGCAACCGCTGCGTGCGTGCCTGCCGCGAAGAGCAGGTGAATGACGTGATCGGCTACGCCCTGCGCGGTGCCGACAGCAAGATCGTCTTTGACCTCGACGACCCCATGGCCGAGAGCACCTGCGTGGCCTGCGGCGAATGTGTGCAGGCCTGCCCCACGGGCGCGCTCAGCCCCAAGACGCACATCGGCTCGCAAAAGGTGGATCGCAAGGTCGATTCCGTCTGCCCGTTCTGCGGCGTGGGCTGCCTCATCACCTACAACGTGCGCGACGAAAAGATCATCAGCGTGGAAGGCCGCGACGGCCCCGCCAACCAGGGCCGCCTGTGCGTGAAGGGGCGCTTTGGTTTTGACTACGCCCACCACCCGGACCGCCTGACGGTGCCGCTGATCCGCAAGCCGGGTGTGCCCAAGGAAGTGCAGCCCTACGGCGCCGACTGGCGCAGCACCTTCCGCGAGGCGACCTGGGACGAGGCGCTCGACCTGGCAGCCGGCACGCTCAAGAACCTGCGCGACACGCACGGCCCCAAGGCGCTCGCGGGCTTCGGCTCGGCCAAGGGCAGCAACGAAGAGGCCTACCTGTTCCAGAAGCTGGTGCGCACCGGCTTCGGCAGCAACAACGTGGACCACTGCACGCGGCTGTGCCATGCGTCCAGCGTGGCCGCGCTGCTCGAAGGCGTGGGCTCGGGTGCGGTCAGCAACCCGGTGAACGATGTGGAGCATGCGGAGCTGATCTTCGTGATCGGATCCAACCCCACGGCCAACCACCCCGTGGCGGCCACCTGGATGAAGAACGCGGCCAAGCGCGGCGCGAAGATCGTGCTGGCCGACCCGCGCATCACCGACATCGGCCGCCATGCCTGGCGCACCCTGCAGTTCAAGGCCGACACCGACGTGGCCATGCTCAACGCGCTGATCCACACGGTGATCGACGAAGGCCTGGTGGACGAAGCCTTCATCTGCGATCGCGCCAACAACTTCGAGGCCCTCAAGGCCAACGTGATGGGCTGCAGCCCCGAAGCCATGGCACCCGTCTGCGGCATCCAGGCCGAGACGCTGCGCGAGGTGGCGCGGGCGTTTGCCACGGCCAAGTCCTCGATGATCCTCTGGGGCATGGGCGTGAGCCAGCACGTGCACGGCACCGACAACGCGCGCTGCCTGATTGCGCTGTGCGCCGTCGCGGGCCAGATCGGCAAGCCCGGCTCGGGCCTGCACCCCCTGCGCGGCCAGAACAACGTGCAGGGCGCGAGCGACGCGGGCCTGATCCCCATGATGTTCCCCAACTACCAGCGCGTGGACAACGCCGGGGCGCACGCGTGGTTCGAAGACTTCTGGGGCACATCGCTGGACAAGGCGCCCGGCTATACCGTGGTCGAGATCATGCACAAGGCCTTGGCGCCCGACGCCGACCCGCACAAGGTGCGCGGCATGTACATCCTGGGCGAAAACCCCGCCATGAGCGACCCCGACCTGAACCATGCGCGCCATGCGCTGGCCAGCCTGCAGCACCTGGTGGTACAGGACATCTTCCTGACCGAAACCGCGTGGCTGGCCGATGTGGTGCTGCCCGCCAGCGCCTGGCCGGAAAAGACCGGCACGGCCAGCAACACCGACCGCATGGTGCAGATGGGCCGCCGCGCGCTCAACCCGCCGGGCGATGCGCAGCCGGACCTCTGGATCATCCAGCAGTTGGCTGTGCGCATGGGGCTGCCATGGAACTACGAAGGCGAAGAGTCTGGTGTTGCCGCCGTGTACGAAGAGATGCGCCAGGCCATGCACGCCAGCATCAGCGGTATCACCTGGGACCGGTTGGAGCGTGAATCGAGCGTGACCTACCCCTGCCTGACACCCGACGACCCCGGCCAGCCCATCGTCTTCACCGAGAAATTTCCGACGCCCACGGGCCGCCTCCAGCTGGTGCCCGCCAGCGTGATCCCGGCGGCCGAGAAGCCCGATGCCGACTACCCCCTGGTGCTCATCACCGGCCGCCAGCTGGAGCACTGGCACACGGGCAGCATGACGCGGCGCAGCTCGGTGCTGGACGCCATCGAGCCCATGGCCACGGCCTCCCTGCATGGCGACGAGCTTGCCCGGCTGGGCGTGCAGCCCGGTGCGCTGGTGGGCATCCGCTCACGGCGCGGCACGCTGCAGGTGCGCGTGCGGCGCGACGACGGCACGCCGCGCGGCACGGTGTTCATGCCCTTTGCGTATGTGGAGGCGGCAGCCAACCTGCTGACTAACGCGGCACTCGACCCATTCGGCAAGATCCCGGAGTTCAAGTACTGTGCGGTGGCCATCGAAAAGCTCGAAGCCGCCACAAGCTGACGGCGCGCAAAGGGGCTTTGCGGAAATGGCCGCCGGCGGGGCGCCGCCGGGGTACAGTCCACGCCCATGACCGAACGCCCCTTCACCGACGTGGCCGTGATCATGCGCTGCGAGCGCATCGACAACCGCTGGCAGCCCTGGCGCTGGTCGCTGGCCGAAGTGGTGATGCATGAGCCGGCCTTTGGCACTGAGCCCCGCCCGCTGATCCAGGACGAGCGTGAGCAGCGCTGGCTGTTTCCCAACTTGCGCGTCGAACTGTTCCGCGACGACGCCGAGGGCTACCACCTGAACCTCAGCTCGCCCGCGCCGTGCTGGTTCGTGATGTGGCGCCGCGACGAGGACAGCGGTAACGGCGAGACGCCGTTGGCCCGCCCCGTGGCCGTGAGCCTGAGCTACCACGACGCCGGCCGCTGGCTGGACGCGCAGGAAACCGTGGAGCAGGTGCCCGCGCCCGCCGAAGTGGTCGAGACCTTGCGCGCCTTCGTGGCCGAGCATTTCCAGCCCGAACCCAAGCGCCGTCAGCGTCCCGACAGCTTCCGGCCGCTGCAGGACCGGTTTGGAAACCCCGCCTCCGTGTCCACCGAAAAGCGCCGCGGACCAGGACCTGCGGGCAACCCGGCCGGAGGCCGCGGCCATGGGTGACGGTTTTTTGGGCCGCTGGTCCCGCCGCAAGCAGGAGGTGCGCGAAGGCAAGCCTGTGGCGGACCCGCCCCTGCCATCGCCGCCTGCGGTCACATCCCCGGCCCAGCCCGAGGCACCATCGCCGGCACAGTCCGCTTCCGGGGGCTTGTCTGCACCCGTGACGCCACCTGCACCTCCACCCGCTGCCGAGGCTGCTGCGTCCATCGCCGAGGCCCCGGTGCCCACGCTGGAAGACGCCCAGGCGCTCACGCCGGCCTCCGATTTCACCGCGTTCGTGGCACGCGGCGTGCCGCCCGAAGTGCGCAACGTGGCCATGAAGAAACTGTTCGCCGATCCCCACTTCAATGTGATGGACGGCCTGGACATCTACGTGGGCGATTACACGCAGCCCGATCCGCTGCCCGCCGGCATGCTGCGCCAGATGGCCAGTGCCCACGCCATGGGCTTTTTCGACGAGGAAAAGAAGACGGCGACGGGGCAGGCACCGGCGTTGTCTGAAGGCGAGGGTTCAATAGCCCCTGCCATTGCTCAGCCTCGGGATGATGCGGGGGCCACCGGTGCCGCAGACGTGGCAAAGTCCGAGGTATGCAACGCTGTTCCCGGCGTTTCCACCAGCGAGCCTGCGCTGGCCGACCGTTCTGCACCAGAACAGATGGCCATGCCAGCCAGCCACACCCACGATGACCACGACGCTCATTTGCGATTGCAACCGGACGATGCCCCTCAACGCCAAGGCGCTGGGCGAGGCACTGCATGAAGACCTGAACCTGCACTCCACCCTGTGCCGCCGCGAGGCCGGGGCGTTCCAAAAAGCCATCCGCAGCGGCGACGACGTGGTGGTGGCTTGCACGCAGGAGCAGCGCCTGTTCGGCGAACTGGGCCAGCAGACCGAAGGCGCGGTGTCGCCCATCCGCTTCGTCAACATCCGCGAAACGGGCGGATGGAGCCGCGACGCCACCCAGGCCACCCCCAAGCTGGCAGCCCTGCTGGCCGCGGCCCGTTTGCCAGACCCCCCGCCCGTGCCCACGGTGACCTACCAAAGCCACGGCCGCTTGCTCATCATCGGGCCGCTGGATGCGGCTGAGCAGGCGGCGGCCTTGGTGTCGGACGTGCTGAACGTGACGCTGTTCACCCAGGGCCCCGGCAACGCGGGCGGCATGCAGGCCCGCCGCTACCCCGTGCTGGGCGGGCGCATCACCGGCCTCACCGGCTGGCTGGGCGCGTTTGAGCTGCAGTGGGCGGCCGACAACCCCATCGACCTGGATCTGTGCACACGCTGCAATGCCTGCGTGGCCGCGTGCCCCGAAAACGCCATCGGGCTGGACTACCAGATCGACCTGGCTGCGTGCCAGTCACACCGCGCCTGCGTCAAGGTCTGCCAAGTGGCGGGCGCCATCGACTTCACGCGCGATGCCCAGGCGCAGACCGAGCGTTTCGACCTCGTGCTGGACCTGCGCCCAGCCACCGCCACGCCCACGTTCTTGCAGCATGCGTTGCCGCAAGGCTACTTCCGCTGGGATGGGCGGGACATGGGGGCGCTGCTGAAGTTGCGCGAGCTGGTGGGCGAGTTCGAAAAGCCCCGGTTCTTTGCCTACAAGCAGAAACTCTGCGCCCACAGCCGCAACGAAACCGTGGGCTGCAATGCCTGCGTGGACATCTGCTCGGCCGAAGCCATCAGCAGCGACAAGAGCCGCCAGCGGATTATGGTGAACCCCAACCTGTGCGTGGGCTGCGGCGCCTGCACCACGGTGTGCCCCACCGGCGCGCTCACCTATGCCTATCCGGCGGCAGGCGAGCAGGGCGCCAAATTCAAGACATTGCTCGCCACCTATGCCGCCGCCGGTGGCAAGGACGCCGTCTTGTTGCTGCACAGCCAGGAACGCGGCCAGGCGTTGGTGGAAGAGCTTGGCCGGGCCGCGCAGCTGCAGCTGGCGCACGGCGTGCCCGCCAACGTCATTCCCGTCGCGCTGTGGCACACCGCGAGCACGGGGGTGGACTTGTGGCTGAGCGCTATTGCCTACGGGGCATCGCAGGTGGTGCTGCTGACCACACAGGAAGAAGCGCCACAGTACCTGGAGGGACTGCAGGCGCAAATGGACGTGGCGCAGGCCATCCTGCGCGGCCTGGGCTACACCGGCACGCACGTGCAACTGTTGCGCGCGACGCACCCCACCGAGCTGGATGCCGGGTTGCAGGCCTTGAGCCTGACCCGACAGAAGACCCCGGCCGTGCCCGCGCGTTTTGCGGTGGCGCAGGAAAAGCGCAGCACGCTGGAGATGGCGCTGGACCATCTCATCGAGCAGGCGCCGATGCCCGCTGCCGAGCGGCCCGAGGCCATTGCATTGCCTGCCGTGGGGTCTCCCCTTGGCACTGTCGAAGTCAACAAGGACCGCTGTACCTTGTGCCTGAGCTGCGTGAGCGCCTGTCCCGCCAGCGCCCTGCAGGACAACCCCCAGCTGCCGCAACTGCGCTTCATTGAAAAGAACTGCGTGCAGTGCGGTCTGTGCGCCACGACCTGTCCGGAAGACGCCATCACCTTGCAACCTCGCCTGTTGCTCACGTCCGAGCGCGCGCAGCTGCGGGTGCTCAACGAAGCCAAGCCCTGGGCCTGTGTGCGCTGCAGCAAGCCCTTCGGCACCGTCAAAGCCATCGAGGCCATGCTGGGCAAGCTGGCGGGGCACGCCATGTTCCAGGGCGAGGCCCTGGAGCGCCTGAAGATGTGCAGCGACTGCCGCGTGATCGACCTGTATTCCTCGCAAAACGAAGCGAAAGTGACCGACCTGTGAGTGCCAACCCTTCATTGACCCTGTCTGCAGGCAGCTCGGCCCTGGACGAGGAAACCGCGCGGGCAGAGCTGTACGGGCTGCTGTCGCAGCTCTATTACGCGGCGCCTTCCGCACCGCTGCTGTCGGCCCTGCGCGTAGCCGTGACCGAAGCACCTGCCGCCGGTGGCTTTTTGCAGGAGCCCTGGCAGCAGCTGGTGGGCGCGAGCCGCGCGGACAGCGATGCAGCCATCGCGCAAGAGTTCGACCGTCTGTTTGGCGGCGTGGGCAAGCCCGAGGTGTATCTGTATGGCTCGCACTACCTGAGCGGCTTCCTCAACGAAAAGCCGCTGGCGCGCCTGCGGGCCGACCTGGACCGGCTGGGCCTGGCGCGTGACGAGGCCATGCCGGAAACCGAGGACCACGTCGCCTACCTTTGCGAGGTGATGCGCTACCTCATCGCGGGCGACGACATGGCTGTCTGCAACCTGACGATGCAGCGCGATTTTTTTGCAGCCCATCTGCAGCCCTGGGTGCTTCAGTTGTGCGATGCGCTCAACGCGCACCCCGCGGCCAGGTTTTATGCCGCGGTGGCCCATTTCACGCGGGCTTTCGTGTCAGTGGAAACCCAGGGGTTCGACATGCTGGAGTGAGGGCCGGGCCCCTCATTCGCCTTGCCTGTGTTGCTATGAAGTTGAGTGCACAGGTCGGGACGTGTAAAGCGCGATTGCGAGCTTTTACACACTGACATAGACTGTATGAATTCCGTTTCATAGCTGCCAGCCATTCTGGAGACAAGCATGCAGAACCGCCAGCCCAACACATCGCGCCGGAATTTCTTTTCCGGCGCCGCCACCGTCGGGGCAGCCGCAGCTGCCGTGGTGGCCCTCCCCCATGTGACGCCCTCCGAGCCGGTAGCTGCTGTGCCTGCTCGACCCGTGCCCGAAAACGGTGGTGGCTACCACCTTTCCGCGCACGTGAAGCAGTACTACAAAACCACCCAAATCTGAACGCGGGGCGCGCCATGTTGCTCACCAAGAAGTCTTCCCACGCCCTGCAGAACGCCACATCTGCATCGCCATTCGTTCACAGCCTGCGCCGCGGTTTGTCGCAGGCGCTGCCCACCATGGACCGGCGCTCGTTCCTGCGGCGCTCCGGCCTTGGCGTGGGGGTCGGCATCGCCGCCTCGCAACTGACGCTGGTCAAGAAGTCCAACGCCGCCGAAGGCGCCAAGGTCGCCGTCGGCGACAGCAAGATCGAAGTGCGCCGCACGGTGTGCACCCACTGCTCGGTGGGCTGCGCGGTCGATGCCGTGGTCGAGAACGGCGTGTGGGTGCGGCAAGAGCCCGTGTTCGACTCGCCCATCAACCTGGGCGCCCACTGCGCCAAGGGCGCAGCCCTGCGTGAACACGGCCATGGCGAATACCGCCTGCGCTACCCGATGAAGCTCGTCAACGGCAAGTACGAGCGCATCAGCTGGGACACGGCGCTCAACGAAATCACCGCCAAGATGCAGGAGCTGCGCAAGGCCAGCGGCCCCGACAGCGTGTACTTTGTGGGCTCGTCCAAGCACAACAACGAACAGGCCTACCTGCTGCGCAAGTTCGTGAGCTTCTGGGGCAGCAACAACTGCGACCACCAGGCCCGCATCTGCCACTCCACCACGGTGGCCGGCGTGGCCAACACGTGGGGCTACGGCGCCATGACCAATTCGTACAACGACATGCAGAACAGCAAGTGCGCGTTGTACATCGGCTCCAACGCCGCCGAAGCCCACCCTGTGAGCATGCTCCACATGCTGCATGCCAAGGAGACCGGCTGCAAGATGATCGTGGTGGACCCGCGCTTCACCCGCACGGCGGCCAAGGCCGATGAATACGTGCGCATCCGCTCGGGCACTGACATCCCGTTCCTGTTCGGTCTGCTGTTCCACATCTTCAAGAACGGCTGGGAAGACAAGCAGTACATCCACGACCGCGTGTACGGCATGGACAAGGTGCGCGAGGAAGTGCTTGCCAAGTGGACGCCCGACAAGGTGGAAGAGGCCTGCGGCGTCAAGGAAGCCCAGATGTTCAAGGTGGCCAAGATGATGGCCGAGGCCAAGCCCGCGACCATCGTGTGGTGCATGGGCCAGACGCAGCACACCATCGGCAACGCCATGGTGCGCGCATCGTGCATCCTGCAACTGGCGCTGGGCAACGTGGGCAAGAGCGGTGGCGGCACCAACATCTTCCGCGGCCACGACAACGTGCAGGGCGCCACCGACGTGGGTCCCAACCCCGACTCGCTGCCCGGCTACTACGGTCTGGCCGAAGGCTCCTGGAAGCATTTCGCCAATGTGTGGGGTGTGGATTTCGAGTGGATCAAGAAGCAGTACGCCTCGCCCGCGATGATGTCCAAGAACGGCATCACCGTGTCGCGCTGGATCGACGGCGTGCTCGAGAAAAACGAGCTCATCGACCAGGACTCCAACCTGCGCGGCGTGTTCTTCTGGGGCCATGCGCCCAACTCGCAAACCCGTGGCCTCGAAATGAAACGCGCCATGGACAAGCTCGACCTGTTGGTGGTGGTGGATCCGTATCCGTCGGCCACCGCCGCCATGGCGGCCATGCCGGGCAAGGCCGAAGATCTGAACCCCAACCGCGCGGTGTACCTGCTGCCGGCCGCAACGCAGTTCGAGACCAGCGGTTCGTGCACGGCCTCCAATCGCTCGCTGCAGTGGCGCGAGAAGGTCATCGAGCCGCTGTGGGAGAGCCGCAGCGACCACATGATCATGTACCAGTTCGCGCAAAAGCTCGGTTTTGGCACCGAACTGTGCAAGAACTACAAGATGCAGAAGGTCAAGGGCATGGACGAGCCCGTGCCCGAAGACATCCTGCGCGAAATCAACAAGAGCGTCTGGACCATCGGCTACACCGGCCAGAGCCCTGAGCGCCTCAAGGCCCACATGAAGAACATGCACCTGTTCGACGTGAAGACCCTGAAGGCCAAGGGCGGCAAGGACAAGGAAACAGGCTACGACTTCACGGGCGACTACTTCGGCCTGCCCTGGCCCTGCTACGGCACGCCCGAGCTCAAGCACCCCGGCTCCCCCAACCTGTACGACACGTCCAAGCACGTGATGGAAGGGGGCGGCAACTTCCGCGCCAACTTCGGCGTGGAGAAGGATGGCGTGAACCTGCTGGCCGAAGACGGTTCGCATTCGGTGGGCAGCGAGATCACCACGGGCTACCCTGAGTTCGACCACGTGCTGCTGAAGAAGCTGGGCTGGTGGGACGACCTCTCAGACGCCGAGAAGGCCAAGGCCGAGGGCAAGAACTGGAAGACGGACCCCACCGGGGCCATCATCCGCGTGGCCATGAAGCACGGCTGCCACCCGTTCGGCAACGCCAAAGCCCGCGCCGTGGTGTGGAACTTCCCCGACGCCATTCCGCAGCACCGCGAACCGCTGTACGGCACCCGGCCGGACCTCATGGCCAAGTACCCCACGCACGACGACAAGAAAGCCTTCTGGCGCCTGCCCACACTGTACAAGAGCGTGCAGGAGAAGAACGTGGCGGACAAGGTGCACGAGAAGTTCCCGCTCATCCTCAGCTCCGGCCGCCTGGTCGAGTACGAGGGCGGTGGCGAGGAAACCCGGTCCAACCCCTGGCTGGCCGAGTTGCAGCAGGAATCGTTCGTCGAGATCAACCCCAAGACGGCCGCCGACCGCGGCATCCGCAACGGCGAGCGTGTGTGGCTCAGTTCTCCCACGGGAGCGCGACTCAACGTGCAGGCGCTGGTCACCGAGCGCGTGGCGCCCGACACCGTGTGGATGCCGTTCCACTTCTCGGGTCACTGGCAGGGCGCTGACATGCTGGCCCATTACCCCAAGGGCGCAGCCCCCGTGGTGCGCGGCGAAGCTGTGAACACCGCGACGACGTATGGCTACGACAGCGTGACCATGATGCAAGAAACCAAGACCACGATCTGCAACGTGGAACGCGCCTGATCGCGCCGCGCAAGGAGACAACATGGCACGAATGAAATTCATCTGCGATGCAGAGCGCTGCATCGAATGCAACAGCTGCGTGACAGCCTGCAAGAACGAGCACGAGGTCCCCTGGGGCGTGAATCGCCGTCGCGTCGTCACGCTCAACGACGGTGTGCCCGGCGAGAAGTCCATCTCGGTGGCCTGCATGCACTGCAGCGATGCGCCTTGCATGGCCGTCTGCCCCGTCAACTGCTTCTACCGCACCGAAGAGGGCGTGGTGCTGCACGACAAGGATGTGTGCATCGGCTGCGGCTACTGCAGCTATGCCTGCCCGTTTGGCGCGCCCCAGTTCCCGTCGCAAGGCACGTTTGGCGTGCGCGGCAAGATGGACAAGTGCACCTTCTGCGCTGGCGGCCCCGAAGCCCACGGCAGCCAGGCCGAATTTGAAAAGTACGGCCGCAACCGCCTGGCCGAAGGCAAGCTGCCTGCTTGCGCCGAGATGTGCTCGACCAAAGCGCTGCTTGCAGGCGACGGCGACGTGGTGGCAGACATCTTCCGCAACCGCGTCGTGCAGCGCGGCAAGGGCGCCGAGGTGTGGGGCTGGGGCACGGCCTACGGTTCGCAACAGGCGGGGCAACCCGCAGGGGGCAAGTCATGATGAAGCGTCCTGTCCAATCCACCGTGGCCGCAGCGGCGGCGCTGATGGCACTGGTGGCGCTGACCGCCTGTGGCGAGAAGCCGCAGACCGGCGCGGCCATCCGCACCGATGCAGCGCCTTACGCCGGCACGGGCAGCAACTTCATGCAGCCCGGCTGGAAGGCTGGCGACAAAGCCGCGTGGGAGGCGCAGTTGAAAGCACGCCAGCAGTACGGCCAGAACGAATACACCCGCAGCCAGAACAAGTGAGGCCCACCATGAAACACATCATGTGGTCGGTGGCGCTGGTGGCGGGGCTGGCAGGGGGATCGGCGGGCGCGCAGGCTCCGGCAGCTGGCACCGCAGCGGCGCCTGCCAGTGCGAGCGCAACGGCTTCACCGGCCGCTCCCGCTGCCGCAGCGGTGCCCGGCGGCATTCAAGGCCAGAATATTTTCGAGGTCAAGCCGGACGCCAGCGCAGACCCCAAGTACGCCGAGCAGACCAATGGCGAACGCGCCAAGGTCCAGCCCGGCAACAACGCGCCCATGTGGCGCCAGGTAGGGCAGGGCGTGACGGGCTACAGCAGCCTGCCCAAGACCCAGGCGCCCGAAGCCGGCAACCTGATCCAGCCTTTTGTGCAGTACCCCGGCTCGCGGGTGACCAATGCTGGCGAAGCCTGGCGGCAGGTGCGCAACCAATGGATCATTCCGTACGGCGCCGCGCTGCTGGCCATCGTGCTGCTGGCTCTGGGCATCTTCTACTTTGCCAAGGGGTCGCTGGGACATGAGCACCCCGATGGGGTGGGCCCCCGCCGCATCGAGCGCTTCACCCCGTTCGAGCGCGCAGCGCACTGGACCAACGCGTTTGCGTTCATCACTCTCGCTATCTCCGGCATCGTGATGGCGTTTGGCAAGTTCTTCCTGCTGCCCATCATGGGAGCCACCCTGTTCGGCTGGCTGACCTACGCCCTCAAGAACGTGCACAACTTCGTCGGCCCGTTGTTCGCCGTGTCGCTGCTCGTCATCATCATCACCTTCGTCAAGGACAACATCGCCAACCGGGCGGACTTTGTGTGGCTGTCCAAGGCTGGCGGCATGCTGGGTGGAGACCACCAGATTCCTTCGCACCGCTTCAATGCGGGCGAAAAGGGCCTCTTCTGGTGGGGTGTCACCATTCCCGGCATCTTCGTGGTGGCGTCGGGACTGGTGCTCGACAAGCTCATCCCCGGCTTTGGCGATGTGCGCGGCGACATGCAGATCGCCCACATGGTGCACGCCAGCCTGGCCATCTGGATGATGGCGCTGATCTGCGGCCACATCTACATGGGCACCGTGGGCATGAAGGGCGCCTACAAGGCCATGAAGACCGGCTACGTCAGCGAAGGCTGGGCCAAGGAACACCACGAGCTTTGGCACGATGACATCCAGGCCGGCAAGATCCCCCGTCTGCGCAGCGCCGAGGCACAAGCGCCCGCTACCAATACACCCCCACCATCTGCGGGCCAGCCCGCACAGGTATGAGGCTTCGCACCATGAATCACCCACACGGTTTCCGGATCTTTCTAATGGCGGTGTGCGCTGCCAGCGTGAGCGGCGCGGCATGGGCCAAACTGCCACCCCCTTCGCCGGAGGCGGCTGCCAAAGCCGCCGAGGCCGCAGCCAAGACCGCGTGGTCCGGCAAGGTGGACAACTACAAGCTGTGCCTCGCGCAAGACCGCGTGGCCGCCCACTACCGCAAGACGACGCCCGCGGCCAAGCCAGCTGCAGCGCCCAGTGCTGCGTGCGCCGACCCAGGCCCGTTCGCCTACACGCCCCCCGCGGCCAAGCCGCTGGAATCCGCCGGTGCCCATTCGCCACCGGGTACTGCCAGCAGCCCACCGAACACCCAGACGGTACAAACACCCGCCGCCAACACGGCTGCATCGGCCGCCAAGCCCTGAGAACACGCTCTGGCGGCAGCGATTGCCATCGTTGCGTCCACCCAGGTAAGCCGCGCCCCGCCTCGGGAGCGCGGCTTTCTTCTTTGGAGAGGCTGTGCGACCGCAGCCTCTGGGCCAGTCCGTCCCCGCGACGCGGCCCCTCTGTCGCGTGACCTGCGTCGGCGCCATGGAGATAGCTGTCCGGCAGCCCGCCCCCTTGCCGCCAGAAACCCCAGCACCAGCCGATGGCGCCGCACTGCTTATATTTGCCCCATGACCCTCGCTCCATCCTCGCCCTCCCGCGCAGCTGCGCCCACGCTGCCACGCCTCACCCAGGCCCGCGCGCCGTTGACCCATGCGGTGGAAGGCATCAACGAACTGGGCGAGCGCGAGCAGCTGCAGATCCCCGCAGAGCGGCCCTTGACCATCTATGTTGACAAGCGCGAGCTCGTCACCCTCATGACCCTGGGCGCACATCCCGAACTGCTGGTGCTCGGTTACCTGCGCAACCAGCGGCTGGTGGAATCAGTGTTCGACATCGAGTCCATCACCGTCGATTGGGAAGTGCACGCTGCTGCCGTGCGCACGCGCCACGGCATTGCCCGCATCGAAGAGCGCACGGCCAGCAAAGTCGTCACCACGGGCTGCGGGCAGGGCAGCGTGTTTGGCGGGCTCATGGACGAAGTGGACCGCATCGTTCTGCCCGCGGCCCGTCTGACGCAAGCCGAGCTGTACGGCATCGTCAACGCCATCCGCCTCCAGGAGACCACCTACAAGTCCGCAGGCTCCGTGCACGGCTGCGCGCTGTTCAGGGGTGAGACGCTGCTGACCTTTGTGGAAGACGTGGGTCGCCACAACGCCATCGACACCATTGCCGGATGGATGTGGATGAACAAGGATGGGACGCGCGCGGAAGCGGGGGCAACCGCCGCGCAGGGCCGTGCGGCGCCTGACGACGGGGCAGCGCTGCCAGGCCCGCACGCGCCCGTGTCGGGTGCCGACAAGGTGTTCTACACCACGGGCCGGCTCACCAGCGAAATGGTCATCAAGTCGGCCCAGATGGGTGTGCCCATCGTGGTTTCGCGCAGCGGCATGACCCAGATGGGACACGCCGTGGCACAACAACTGGGGCTGTGCGCGATCGGGCGGGCCACCAATCGGCGGTTTGTGTGCTACAGCGGTGCGGATCGGCTGGTGTTGCAGCCGGAGCTGGCGCAACAGCCGGTGGCCAAGGGGCTGTCGACCGCCTCAACCATATCCCCAAACATTCAGAACTGCTGACAAAACTCGCCTGGCGTCATTGTGTTGCCTTGTCGTACTACTGCCTGTACTGCTCCAGCCAAGGCCGCTTGACTGAGCTTTGCTTGCCGCTTGGCACCCCGGGTGTTGCGCTACCTCTTTCCGCCAGCGCCGTAGGGCGCAAAGCCACTGACGTTCTCATCCGCGTCCAGCGGCCTGCCCACGTACGGAAAGGCGCGCTGGGGGCAGTCCACCCGCTCACACACCTTGCAGCCCATGCCGATGGGCGTGGCAGCGTCGGGGTCCGCAAAGTCCAGCCCCTTGGCATAGACGAGCCGAGGCGCATGGCGCACGTCGCAGCCGAGGCCGATCGCAAACATCTTGCGGGGTGAGCCGTAACCGCGCGACGGACCGCTGACCACGGTTCGCGCAATCCACAGGTAGGCGCGGCCGTCGGGCATGCGCGCCAGTTGCGACAGCACACGCCCCGGCTGCGCAAAGGCTTCGTACACATTCCACAGCGGGCAGGTGCCACCGGTGCGGCTGAAGTGGAAGTGCGTGGCCGATTGCCGCTTGGAGATGTTGCCCGCCCGGTCCACCCGAACAAAGAAGAACGGTATCCCCGGCGCCGTGGGGCGTTGCAGCGTGCTCAGCCGGTGGCACACGGTCTCGAAACCCACACCGAAGCGCTGACCGAGCAGGTCGATGTCGTAGCGCAGCGCTTCCGCCGCCCGCAGGAAGGGCGCATACGGCAGCAGCAGTGCGCCCGCAAAGTAGTTGGCCAGGCCGATGCGGGCCAGTTGCACGGTGGGCACATCGCCGGCAAAAGGCGCGGCCCGGGTGAGCCCTTCGATGAGTTCGCCGGCCTCCAGAAACGCGAGTTGCGTGGCCAGCTGGAATGCCTGCTGCCCGGCGTCGAGCGCGCGCGACAAGGACAGGGTCCGGCTGTGCGGGTCGTACCGGCGCTTGCCATCGCCCGTGCCGTCATCGTGAACCACGCGCACGCGGTGCTGCTCCAGCAGACGCTGCGCCAGCCATGGCGCCAGTGCCGCACCCTCCAGCGCCGCCTTGGCCGCCAGCGCCTCCGCGGCGCGGTCGAGTGCATCGAAGTGGTTCTGGTGGGCAAAGAAGAAATCCCGCACCGCTTCGAACGGCATGGCGCGGGCCGCGGGCGCTGCTTCCATGCGGTCGTCGCCCAGGCGCAGCGCCATGGCCTCCATCTGGGCTGTGGCGTCCAGCGTGCGCCGGTACATGGCCACGATGGCGCGTCCCAGCGCCGGCATCTGTGCGGCCACCTCCTGCAGCTCGGGAAGGCTCACGGGCTCGGCGGCGTCGGCCAGGGCCTCGCGCATGCCGGCGATCAGGCGGCCTTCCTCGTCCTCCGAGAACTGCTGGATGTCCACGCCCAATGCGCGGTTGAGCTTGAGCAGCACGCTCACCGTGAGGGGGCGCTGGTTCTGCTCCACCTGGTTCAGGTAGCTCGGCGAAATCCCCAGCGCCTGGGCCAGCGCGATCTGTGACATGCCGCGCTCGGCGCGCAGCCGACGCAGCTTGACGCCCATGTAGGTTTTGGCCATCGATGCCTCTTCGTTTCTAGAAATTCGCAAAATTTGCAAATTCCTCCGAAGTCATTCGCAGGAATTTGCCTTTTCAGTGCTGTTGCCAGCGGCGCATTTTGCGTAAATTGCGAAGCATGACAAGCCCTGCCGGAACCATGGCCTCGTCCGGGGGCATTCCGGCAGAGGCCGTCCTCCAAGGGGCGTTGGAAATGGCCGCACGGAATGCCGCAGGCCGCCCATCGCCATGAACCGCACCGATCTGAACCAGGAGACCGCCCCATGAGCATCGCCACCATCACTGCAATGTCCGCGCCCGCATTCAAGCCCAAGAAATCCGTGGCCCTGTCGGGCGTGACCGCGGGCAACACGGCGCTGTGTACCGTGGGTCGCACCGGCAACGACCTGCACTACCGCGGCTATGACATCCTGGACATGGCCGAGGTGTGCGAATTCGAAGAGATCGCGCATCTGCTGGTGCATGGCAAGCTGCCCACCCGGGCTGAACTCAAGGCCTACAAGGCCAAGCTGCGCGCCCTTCGCAGCCTGCCCGCCAGCGTGAAAGAAGCGTTGGAGCGGCTGCCCGCCGGATCCCACCCCATGGACGTGATGCGCACGGGCGTCTCGGCACTGGGCTGCATCCTGCCCGAGAAAGACGACCACAACCTCCCGGGTGCGCGCGACATCGCCGACCGGCTGATGGCCTCGCTCGGGTCCATGCTGCTGTACTGGTACCACTGGAGCACGCAAGGCAAGCGCATCGAGCTGGAGACCGACGACGACTCCATCGGCGGCCACTTCCTGCACCTGCTGCACGGCGAGAAGCCCAGTGAAGCCTGGGTGCGCGCCATGCACACCTCGCTCAACCTCTACGCAGAGCACGAGTTCAACGCCAGCACCTTCACCGCACGGGTGATTGCCGGCACGGGCAGCGACATGTACTCGAGCATCGCGGGCGCCATTGGCGCGCTGCGCGGCCCCAAGCATGGCGGCGCCAACGAGGTGGCTTTTGAGATCCAGAAGCGCTACGACAACCCCGACGAGGCCGAGGCCGACATCCGCCGCCGCGTGGAGGCCAAGGAAGTCGTGATCGGCTTCGGCCACCCGGTGTACACCGTGAGCGACCCGCGCAACGTGGTCATCAAGGGCGTGGCCAGGCGGCTGTCCGATGCTGCGGGCTCGACCAAGATGTACGACATTGCAGAGCGGCTTGAAGCGGTGATGTGGGACGCCAAGAAGATGTTCCCCAACCTCGACTGGTTCAGCGCCGTCAGCTACCACATGATGGGTGTGCCCACGGCCATGTTCACGCCGCTGTTCGTCATTGCCCGCACCAGCGGCTGGGCCGCGCACGTGATTGAGCAGCGCGTGGACAACAAGATCATCCGCCCGAGCGCCCACTACACGGGGCCGGAAGACCAGAAGTTCGTGCCCATCGAGGCGCGCGGCTGAAGAAAACCGGGGATGCCCTGCATCACCCTCGCGAGTCGGTGGTCGCGCTATCACCGACCGCAGGGAGGTAGGCAGGGCATCCCTAGCGGCCCGTGCTTGCCAATCCACGATTTCAGGCCTTCTTGCCTTGAAACCCTTGTGAAACAAGCGCAAGCAGCTATCGAAAAAAGAGTGAACCGCCCCACGACATGATGAACACTGCCCACCGCAAACCCCTGCCCGGCACGGCCCTTCATTACTTCGACGCGCAGGCCGCCGTCGATGCCATCGAGCCCGGCGCCTGGGCCCGGCTCCCCTACACCGCCCGCGTGCACGCCGAGAACCTGGTGCGCCGCGCCGACCCCGCGCAGCTCCACGGCTTTCTGCGCCAAATCATCGAACGCCGGCGCGAGATCGACTTTCCGTGGTTTCCCGCGCGCGTGGTGTGCCACGACATCCTGGGCCAGACCGCGCTGGTGGATCTGGCGGGTTTGCGCGATGCGATTGCGAAAGAAGGCGGTGATCCCGCCGCAGTGAACCCCGTGGTGCCGGTGCAGCTGGTGGTGGACCATTCGCTGGCCGTGGAATGCGGGGGGACCGACCCGGACGCTTTCGCCAGGAACCGCGCCCTGGAGGACCGCCGCAACGAAGACCGCTTCCACTTCATCGAATGGACAAAAAAGGCCTTCGCCAACGTGGACGTGATCCCGGCGGGGAACGGGATCATGCACCAGATCAATCTGGAGAAGATGTCGCCGGTGATCGCTGTGCAGGGCGGTGTGGCGTTCCCCGACACCTGCGTGGGCACCGACAGCCACACCCCCCATGTCGATGCGCTGGGCGTGGTCGCGATTGGCGTGGGTGGCCTGGAGGCCGAGAGCGTGATGCTGGGCCGCGCCTCGTGGATGCGCCTGCCCGACATCGTGGGCGTGGAGCTCACGGGCCGCCGCCCAAGCGGCATCACCGCCACCGACATCGTGCTGGCGCTCACCGAGTTCCTGCGCCAACAGAAAGTGGTGGGCGCCTACCTGGAATTCCATGGCGAAGGCGCCAGCAGCCTGAGCATTGGCGACCGCGCCACCATCTCCAACATGTGCCCCGAATACGGCGCCACCGCCGCGCTGTTCTACATCGACGACCAGACGCTGGACTATCTGCGCCTCACCGGCCGCGACGAAGCGCAAGTCCAGCTCGTCGAAACCTACGCCCGGACCGCTGGTTTCTGGGCCGGCACGCTGCGGGCCGCAGCGTATGAACGCACGCTCACGTTCGACCTGTCCTCCGTGGTGCGCAACATGGCCGGGCCATCGAACCCGCACCGCCGCCTGCCCACATCCGCGCTGGCCGAGCGCGGCATCGCGGTGGGCCTGGCCGAGGCCCGCGCACAGGAAGAACAAGGCCTGCTGCCCGATGGCGCGGTGATCATCGCGGCCATCACGAGCTGCACCAACACCAGCAACCCGCGCAATGTGATGGCTGCCGCGTTGCTGGCGCGCAATGCCCGTCGCCTGGGCCTGGTGCGCAAGCCCTGGGTCAAGACCTCGCTGGCGCCGGGCTCCAAGGCCGTGGAGCTGTACCTGCGGGAGGCCGGGCTGCTGGCGGACCTGCAAGCCCTGGGCTTTGGCATCGTCGCGTTTGCGTGCACCACCTGCAACGGCATGAGCGGGGCGCTGGATGCGGAGGTCCAGCAGGAGATCATCCGCCGCGACCTGTACGCCACCGCTGTGCTGTCGGGCAACCGCAACTTCGACGGTCGCATCCACCCGTATGCCAAGCAGGCGTTCCTGGCATCGCCCCCGCTGGTGGTGGCCTACGCGCTGGCGGGCACCGTGCGCTTCGACATCGAGAACGACGTGCTGGCCGTGGTGGGCGGCCGCGAGATTCGCCTCAAGGACCTGTGGCCCAGCGACGAGGAAATCGACGCTGTCGTGGCCCGGGCCGTCAAGCCGGCGCAGTTCCGCGCCGTGTACGACCCGATGTTCGCCATCCGGGCGGACCACGGCGCGGCCGTGGCCCCGCAATACGACTGGCGTCCGCAGTCCACCTACATCCGCCGCCCGCCGTACTGGGACACGGAAGGCGTGGGAGCGCTCGCCGCCCATCCGCGCACCCTGCGGGGCATGCGCCCCTTGGCCCTCCTTCCGGACAACATCACCACCGACCACCTCTCGCCGTCGAACGCCATCCTGATGGACAGCGCGGCCGGTGAGTACCTGCACAGGATGGGCCTGCCGGAGGAGGACTTCAACTCCTACGCCACGCACCGCGGCGACCACCTCACGGCCATGCGCGCCACCCTGGCCAACCCGCAGCTCGTCAACGAGATGGCCGTGGTGGATGGTGTGGTGCGGCAGGGATCGCTGGCCCGCATCGAGCCCGAAGGCCGGGTGGTGCGCATGTGGGAGGCCATCGAGACCTACCTGGCCCGCCGCCAGCCGCTCATCATCGTCGCGGGCGCCGACTACGGCCAGGGCTCCAGCCGCGACTGGGCCGCCAAGGGCGTGCGCCTGGCCGGGGTGGAGGCCGTGGTGGCCGAGGGCTTCGAGCGCATCCACCGCACCAACCTGATCGGCATGGGCGTGCTGCCGCTGCAGTTCCAGCCGGGCACCAATCGCCTCACGCTGGGCCTGGACGGCACGGAGACCTACGATGTGGAGGGCCGCCTCACGCCGCGCGCTACGGTCACGCTGATCGTCCGCCGCACGGACGGCCAGCTCACCCGGGTGCCCATGACCTGCCGCCTGGACACGGCCGAGGAAGTGTCGGTGTACGAAGCCGGCGGCGTGCTGCAGCGTTTTGCGCAGGACTTCCTGGCGAAGAATATGCAGCCAAAACAGGCCCCCGCGCTTGTCTAGCAAGCGCGATAAGCTATCAAAACATGAGCAATCACCGCACCGTGGACAAAGCCCACCCCCCAGCCCCGCAGATCCGCATTCCTGCCACCTACCTGCGTGGCGGCACCAGCAAGGGCGTGTTCTTCCGGCTGCACGACCTGCCGCTTGCCGCCCAGCAGCCCGGCGCCGCGCGCGACGCGCTGCTGCTGCGGGTCATTGGCAGCCCAGACCCGTACGGCAAGCAGATCGACGGCATGGGCGGCGCCACCTCGTCCACCTCCAAGGCCGTCATCGTCTCGCGCTCGCAGCGGCCGGGGCACGATGTGGACTACCTCTTCGGTCAGGTGGCCATCGACAGCGCCTTCGTGGACTGGTCGGGCAACTGCGGCAACCTCTCGGCCGCAGTGGGCCCGTTCGCCATCGCGGGCGGCCTGCTGCCGGCGGACCGCATTCCCGACCACGGCGTCTGCACGGTGCGCATCTGGCAGGCCAACATTGGCAAGACCATCGTCGCCCATGTGCCCATCACCGGCGGGCGGGTGCAGGAGACGGGGGCGTTCGAGCTCGATGGCGTGACCTTTCCCGCGGCGGAGGTGGCCCTGGAGTTTCTGGACCCGGCCGATGACTCCGGCGATGGCGATGGCGAGGGGGGCGGCGCCATGTTCCCCACCGGCCAGCTGGTGGACGAGCTGGTGGTGCCCGGCGTGGGCAGGCTGCGCGCAACGCTCATCCACGCGGGCATCCCCACCATCTTCGTCAACGCGGCCGACCTCGGCTACACCGGCACCGAGCTGCAGGACGCCATCAACGGCGACCCGGAGGCCCTGGCGCGCTTCGAAGCCATCCGCGCCCACGGCGCCGTGCAGATGGGCCTCATCCAGGACATTGCCGAAGCTGCCAGGCGCCAGCACACCCCCAAGGTGGCCATGGTGGCGCCTGCCCAGAGCTACATAGCATCGAGCGGCAAGCCCGTGCAGGCGCACGACGTGGACCTGCTGGTGCGCGCCCTCTCGATGGGCAAGCTGCACCACGCCATGATGGGCACGGCGGCGGTTGCTATCGGCACGGCTGCCGCCATCCCGGGCACGCTGGTCAATCTGGTTGCGGGTGGTGGTGCCCGGGACGCCGTGCGGTTCGGCCATCCCTCCGGCACGCTGCGCGTGGGGGCGCAGGCCGAGTGCCGGGACGGCCAATGGCGAGTCACCAAGGCCTTGATGAGCCGCAGTGCACGGGTGCTCATGGAAGGCTGGGTCCGCGTGCCTGGCGACTGCTTTTGAGACCACCGAATAGAAAGAAGGAACGAACGAATGTCGACCCGCAAGACCCTCAAAGCGCTCGCACAGGCCCGCCGCGGCGTGCTGGTTCCCGGCGCCTTCAACGCCCTGTCCGCCAAGGTCATCGAAGACCTGGGCTTCGAAGCGATCTACGTCACGGGCGCCGGTGTCACCAACATGTGGTTCGGCATGCCGGACCAGGGCTTCATGGGCCTGGCCGAGATTGCCGACCACACGGCGCGCATCCGCGATGCGGTGGAGCTGCCGCTGATCGTGGACGCCGACACGGGTTTCGGCAACGCGCTCAACGTCTACCACACGGTGCGCACGCTGGAGCGGGCAGGCGCGGACTGCATCCAGCTCGAAGACCAGGTGGCGCCCAAGCGCTGCGGGCATTTCTCGGGCAAGGAGGTCATCAGCACCGAAGAGGCGGTGAGCAAGATCCAGGCCGCCGTCGACGCGCGCCGCGATGACAACCTGCTGATCCTGGCCCGCACGGACGCCGCCGCCACCCACGGCTTTGAGGCCGCGGTGGAGCGCGCACAGCGCTTTGCCGAGGCGGGTGCAGACATTCTGTTTGTCGAAGCGGTGACGCAGGCCGAAGAAGTCCACGCGCTGCCCCGGCGTCTGGCCAAGCCCCAGCTCATGAACATGGTCATCGGCGGCAAGACGCCCCTCTTCAACGCCGATCAGCTGGGCGAGTGGGGCTATGGCCTCGTGCTGTACGCCAACGCGGCCCTGCAAGGCGCGGTGATGGGCATGCAGAAGGCGCTGACCACGCTGCGCGACGCCCGGGAGGTGCAGGAGTCCAGCGGGCTCGTGGCTTCCTTCGCCGAGCGGCAGCGGCTGGTGGGCAAGCCGTGGTGGGATGCGCTGGAAAAGCGCCACGCCTGACACCTGCCTGCCAAGGGGCTTGCGGGGCAACACGGCCGTTGGCGGTGGCATGATTCCGCCATGACTGATCTGAACGCCAAGAACGCCTGGGCCGACACCCAGCCCAGCCAGTGGGGGCCCGAGCCCGCCAAGATCGAAATTCCGCTGGGCGAAAGCCCGTCTGCGTCTTCCGGCGGCGCTGCCACCGCTGCGTCCGCGATCCCCGCCATGCCGCAGACGCCCCCCGCACTCTCTCTGTGGGCCTGGATGCGCGAAGGCCTTCGGGCGGCACTGTTCCTTTCGCCGCGCACGGGGCCCGCGGCGCCGTCGCCCTGGCAGGTGCTGGTGCTGTCGCTGATCGGCGGTGCGCTGATCGTGGGCGCTGCGCGGTGGCAGGTGGTGGGGCCGGCGCAGTTCAACTTGCGGGGATGGCTGGCGCCCATGTGGAGCAGCCTGGTGCTGATGTGGCTCGCGTGGTGGGCCATGGCGCCCGCCCAGCGCGCGGCGTCTGCGGGAGCCCCTTCGATTCCCCCCGCGGGCGCGCCGGTGCCGCCGTCGGGCGGGCTGGCGGCCTGGTATGTGCTTTCGGCGTGGGCGCCGCTTGCCCCCTTGTTGCTGCTCTATGCCTTGATGGCGGCTGCGGCGCGCAAGCCTGAGCTGGAAGGCGGGGCGGTGGCGGGCATCATCTTTCTGGTGGCCTATGGCGTGCTCACGCTGTGGGTGCTGGCGGCCCTGGTGGTGGTGACCGCGCGGTTCATCCGCTCGCGCTCGCGCACGGCGGTGTTTGCGGTGGCCATGGCGGCGGTGGTGGGCGTGGGCATGTGGCAGTTCCAGGATCAGCCCTGGGACGAAGCCAATGCGCAGGGCCTCGCCGATGCGGCTGCCGCCCAGGCGACGGAGCAGGGTGCAGAGCAGGTGCCGGAAGAACCGGCGCCCCTGGTGCTGTCGCAATCGGTGTTCGAGGAGCAGCAGGCGCTGTGGGCCCGGCAGGCGCAGGCGCTCGCCCCGCAGCGTGCCGGGGTGGTGGATGTCTATGGTCTCGTGTTCGCGCCCTACGCGGGTGAAGAGGTGTTCCGGCGTGAAAGCACCATGGTCAGCAAGCTTCTGCAGGAGCGCTTTGACGCCCAGGGGCGGGTGCTCCACCTGCTCAACCACGCGGACACCGCAGACACCCACGCCTGGGCCACGCCGCAGAACCTGCAGCGCGCCATTGCCGCTCTGGCCCAGCGCATGGACCGCGACAGCGACATTCTGGTGATCTACATGACCTCCCACGGTGCCCGCAACCATGCGCTGGCGGCCGCGCATTGGCCGCTGGAAGTGCCGCCCGTCACGCCCGAGATGCTGCGCGCGATGCTGGACGAGGCGGGCATTCGCCAGCGGGTGATTGCCGTATCAGCCTGCTACTCGGGCGGCTGGATCGAGCCGCTGGCCACCCCCAGCAGCCTCATCATGACGGCGGCGGATGCCACGCACACCTCGTACGGCTGCGGCACGAAATCCGAACTGACCTTCTTTGGCCGCGCCGTGTTCGACGAGCAGCTGCGCCAGACGCATTCGTTTGCCGATGCATTCGCCAAGGCGGTCCCGGTGATCGCGCAGCGCGAGGTCGAAGCCGGCAAGCAGGACGGTTTCTCCAACCCGCAGATCCACGTGGGCCCGCAGATCGCGCCCGCGCTGCGGATGCTGGAGCGCCGGCTGGCCACGGCGGCGCACACGCCCAGTGACGAGTCCGTGCTGGCCCAACGCGGCCAGACCCCGTGAGGAGCCTCCTCCGCTCAACACCCCACAAGCCCACAGACCGTTGACTTTGCGCTAAGGTCCGCGCCATGAACCTGTCATTTCTTCGCCTTGGCTGGCGCACCCTGGCGCGTGACCTGCGCGCGGGCGAGTTGCGGCTGCTCATCGTGGCCGTCACGCTCGCGGTGGCGGCGCTCACCTCGGTGGGTTTCTTTGCTGACCGGCTGCAGGGTGGGCTGCAGCGCGATGCATTGCAACTGCTGGGCGGCGATGCCGTGGTGGCCAGCGACAACCCCACGCCCGCCGCGTTTGTCGAGCGTGCCAAGGCGCTGGGCCTGCAGACCGTCACCACGGTGGGGTTCCCCACCATGGGCCGTGCGAGCGATGCGCAGGGCGGTGCAAGCAAGCTCGTGGCCTTGAAGAGCGTGCCGCCGGGATATCCCCTGCGCGGCAGCCTGACCGTGGCCGATGCGCCGGGCGCCATCGACCAGCCTACGCGCGACATCCCCGCGCGCGGCGAGGTGTGGGTGGATGCGCCCCTGCTCGAATCGCTGAACCTCGCCATGGGCGACGTGCTGCTGCTGGGGGATTCGCAGCTGCGCATTGCGCGCATCATCGTGATCGAGCCTGACCGGGGCGCGGGCTTCATGAGCTTTGCTCCACGGGTGATGGTGAACGAGGCCGACCTGCCCGCCACCGGCCTGGTGCAGCCCGCCAGCCGCCTGACCTACCGCTTTGCCGTCATCGGGCCGGCTCCGGCCGTCAAGGCGTTCAGCGAATGGGCCGTGGCCGAATCGAAAAAGCCCGAGGTACATGGCGTGCGCGTGGAGTCGCTCGAAAGCGGCCGCCCCGAAATGCGCCAGACGCTGGACCGCGCGCAGAAATTCCTGAGCCTGGTGGCGCTGCTGGCCGCGCTGCTGTCGGCCGTGGCCGTGGCGCTGGCGGCGCGCGGCTTTGCGGCGGAGCACCTGGACGCCTCGGCCATGCTGCGCGTGCTGGGCCAGAGCCAGCGCACCATCGCGGGCGCCTACACGGCCGAGTTCGCGCTGGTGGGCCTCTTTGCCAGCGCGCTGGGTGTGGCGCTGGGTTATCTGGTGCACTACGCCTTCGTGCTGCTGCTGGCGGGCCTGGTCGAATCCGCCCTGCCGCCCCCCAGCCTGTGGCCCGTGGCGTTCGGGCTGGGCATGGGGCTCACCCTGCTGTTCGCCTTTGGCCTGCCGCCCGTGCTGCAGCTGGCACAGGTGCCGCCGCTGCGCGTCATCCGCCGCGATGTGGGCGCTCTCAAGCCCGCGTCGCTCGCGGTGCTGGGCATTGGCGTGGCCGGTTTTGCCGCCTTGCTGCTGGCCGTGAGCAGCGACATCCAGCTGGGCCTGATCGCGGTGGGTGGATTCGCCGGGGCCGTGGCCCTGTTTGCGGGGCTGTCGTGGGTGGCGGTGAAGGTGCTGCGCAAGAGCGTGAATGAGGCCACCGCGCCGCGCTGGCTGGTGCTGGCCACGCGGCAGATCTCAGCCCGCCCCGCGTATGCGGTGGTGCAGGTCAGCAGCCTGGCCGTGGGCCTGCTGGCGCTGGTGCTGCTCGTGCTGTTGCGCACCGACCTGGTGGACAGCTGGCGCAAGGCCACGCCGCCCGACGCGCCCAACCGTTTCGTGATCAACGTGATGCCCGACCAGGCCGACGCGTTCCAGCAGGTGCTCAAGGACCACGGCGTGACCAGGTACGACTGGTACCCCATGATCCGCGGCCGCCTGCTGGCCGTGAACGGCAAGCCCGTGGGCCCGGCCGACTACACCGACGACCGCGCCAAGCGGCTGGTGGACCGCGAGTTCAATCTCTCGAACGCTGTGGAGGCACCGGCCCACAACCAGGTGGTGGCAGGCGCGTGGACGCCGGGAGAGGAGGGCGCCATCAGCGTGGAGGAGGGCATCGCAGAGACCCTGGGCCTGAAGATGGGCGACCTCCTCCTGTTCGACATGGGCGGTGTGCAGAACGAATCGCGCATCACCAGCCTGCGCAAGGTGGACTGGGGCTCCATGCGAGCGAACTTCTTCGTGATGTACCCCGTGGCAGCCGTCAAGGACGTGCCCGTGACGTACCTGGCAGCCTACCGTGCGCCCGAGATCAACGGTTTTGACAACGGTCTGGTGCGCCAATTCCCCAACATCACCAACGTGGACATGGGCGCCACCATCGCGCAGGTGCAGCGCGTGCTGGACCAGGTCATCCGCGCGGTGGAGTTCCTGTTCGCCTTCACGCTGGCGGCCGGGCTGGTGGTGCTGTTTGCCGCCGTGACGGCCACGCGCGAAGAGCGCGCCCGCGAGTACGCCATCATGCGCGCCGTGGGGGCCCGCGCCAGCCTGCTGCGCCAGGTGCAGCGCGCCGAGCTGCTGGGCGTGGGGCTGCTGGCGGGCTTTCTGGCCAGCAGCGTGGCGGTGGGCGTAGGCTGGGCGCTGGCGCGGTTCGTGTTCGACTTCACCTGGACGGCCGCGCCCTGGGTTCCCCTCGCCGGGGCCTTGGGAGGGGCCGTGCTGGCGCTGGCTGCCGGCTGGTGGGGGCTGCGCGAGGTGCTGCTGCGGCCCGTGGTGGACACACTGCGCCGTGCGGCCGAATGACCCTGCGCGGGCCTCGTTAGTGTTATGAAAATAATAGCTGGTGGCGCTTGATGGATAAGCGCTGGAGCCCGTTTTGATATGAATTCTGAGACTTCCACCACATCCAGCGACGCAGCGTCTGCGCCCCAGGCCATCACGCCTTTCGAATGGATCGGCGGCGAAGACCGCGTGCACGCGCTGGTCGAGCGCTTTTACGACCTGATGGACCTGGAGCCCGCGTACGCCGAGCTGCGGGCCGCCCACGGCAGCGATCTGGCCAGCGCGCGGCAGAAGCTCTTCTGGTTCCTGTGCGGCTGGCTGGGTGGCCCCGACCATTACCAAAGCCGCTTTGGCCACCCGCGCCTGCGCATGCGGCACATGCCGTTCTCCATCGGCATCAAAGAGCGCGACCAGTGGGTGGCCTGCATGGACCAGGCCATGGGCGAGACGGGCGTGCCTGGCGAGCTGCGCGCGCGCCTCAAGGAGAGCTTCATGGGTACGGCGGACTGGATGAGGAATCGGGGCGCCCCTTGAGGGATGTCCTGCATCGCTCCCTGCGGTCCGTGATAGCGCGGCCTCGGGCGGGGGCACTGGCGGGGTCGCTGTCGCTGGCTTCGCGTGTGGACCCGTTCGCACGGCGCGCCTGATGTGGCGCGCCTGTTAAATTCGGGCTCCGCCAGTTACCCCGCCGGTTTCGCCGCCGCTGCGCCATGCCTGTGACCTCCGCCCGCAAGACCACTGCACGCAAGACAGCAACGCCCGCCAAAGTGCGCAGGTCCGGCGAGCGCTCCGGTTTTCGCTGCGGCAGTTGCGGCGAGTGGCATGAAGAGCTGGCCACGGACATCGGCTGCGGCCTGCCTGACGCCGTGTTCGAGCTCAGCTACCTGGACCGCTACCGGCGCGCCCGCTACAACCAGGATTTCTGCACGCCCGACGGCAAGCGATGGTTCATCCGCTGCGTGCTGCCTGTGCCCTTCACCTATCGGGATGACTATTTCGGCTGGGGCGTCTGGGTCGAGGTGACGCAGCAACAGCATGACCAATACCTCGTCTTCTTCGAGGAGAGTGGCGGCACGCCGCCGGTCATTCAAGGCACGGTCGCCAACCAGCTCAGGGGCTACCGCGCCACGCAGGGCCTGTCCGTGCGCCTGGACATGGACCCGGACCGCCGTCCGCTGGCCTATCTGCTGCCCACATCGCGCCATGCGCTGGCGCGGGAGCAGCGCAAGGGCATGGACGCCGAGCGACACCATGCGCTGATAAGGCCCTTCGCGGGGTGACGTGCCGTTGCCGTCGTCGCCCCTCTTCATTGTCTGCACTCCACTTGTTTGTCTTCATATGTCACGCGACCAACGTTTTCAGGATCAGGCCCAGGCCCTGGGCTACAGTTTCGATGGCGAGATCAAGATCGGCGGCAACTACGTGCCGCTGGTCCGCGATGGGCACCACATCTACCTGAGCGGCCAGATCCCGCGCGTGGGCGACACGGTGGTGGTCACCGGGGCCGCGGGTGCCGGTGCGTCGCTGGCCGATGCGCAGAAGGCTGCCAAGGTGTGCGCGATGCGCGCACTGGCGCTGCTGCAACGCGCGCTGGGCTCGCTGGATGCGGTGCAGTCCATCCTGCGCATCACGGTCTACGTGCAGTCGGCGCCCGCGTTCACGCAGCAAAGCGAGGTGGCCGACGGCGCGTCGGAGATCCTGTTTGCCGTACTGGGTGAGGCGGGCGCGCACACCCGCACGTCGGTGGGCGTACTGCAGCTGCCCAAGAACGCGACGGTGGAGGTGGACCTGATCGCTTCAGTGTCCCCGGCGGCCGCGCCCACCGCCGCGACCGCTGCACGCTAAGCCTGCCCAGCCGCTGCCCTGCATCACATCGCATCGCATCGCGCTCATCATCCAAGGAAGAACCGCCATGACCGATACCGTCGTGCACCAGGGAAGCTGCTTGTGTGGCGGCGTGCGCTATCAGACCACGGCGCCCGTCCGGGCCTCGTCGCACTGTCACTGCTCGATGTGCCGCAAGGCGCATGGCGCGGCGTTCGCCAGCTATGGCAACGTGCGGCGCGAACACCACCGCTTCGTGCAGGGCGAGGCGCTGGTGCGGACTTACCACTCGTCGCCCCAGGTGACACGGCAGTTCTGCTCGGTGTGCGGATCGCCCTTGCTGTGGCACAGCGACGGTGCGCATGCCGACGTCGTGGCCGTGCCGCTGGGCACGCTCGACACACCGTTCCACACGCCGCCGCAAAAGCACATCTACGTTGCCTCAAAGGCGCCGTGGGTCGAGATCTGCGACGGCCACCCCCAGATGGACAGGGAATAGCCGGAGCTACCCCATGGACAGCACCCCCTCCACCTCCCATCCGCGCTTCAACGTGTTTGGCCGCATCGTCGAAGTGCGGCGCGAAGGCGCGCTGTGGCAAGCCTACCGCGTGGGCGGCGATGGCAAGCGCACGCCTGCGGGCTTTGTGATTCCGGACTTTGTCGCCGAGGATGAACTCGCGCAATTCCTGGAAGACCTGTTCCACGAAAGCGCCTCGCCGCACAACGGCGACGTGCGCCGCATCGGCTGAGCTGCCGCGTCACACCCCTGTCAAACCCCCGCCAGACACTCGGTCCCTTGTTCATCCAGGGACTGTCCATGTCTGAGCGCACCCCCAATTTCCCGTTCTTTTCCCGGCCTGTTTCGCGCCGCATTGCCGCCTTCGGCATGCTGGGGCTCGCGGCTTCACTGGCCGCCTGTGGCGGCAGCGACGGCAGCAACAACAATGCCGGTGCCACCGCCACACTCGCGGTGCTGGAGACCACCGACCTGCACTTCAACGTGCGCAGCTACGACTATTTCAAGCTGGCCGAGGACAAGAGCTACGGCTTTGAGCGCACCGCCACGCTGGTGCGCGCGGCGCGCAAGGAGTTTGCCAACACGCTGCTGGTGGACAACGGCGACACCATCCAGGGCACGGCCCTGGCCGACTATGAGGCCACCATCAGCCCCATCCCCTGCACGCAGCAGCTGTCCATGTACAAGGCCATGGGCTCCCTGGGCTTTGACGCGGGCACCCTGGGCAACCACGAGTTCAACTACGGTTTGCCCTTCTTGAACCAGGTACTGGGCGGCGGCCTGGACGTGGAGGGTGTGGATGCCACCAAGAAATGCGCTGGCGCGGGTTTTCCGGTGGTGCTGGCCAATGTGGTCAGCAACAAGACCAAGAAGCCGCTGGTGCAGCCCTACACGCTGCTGGAGCGCACGCTGGTGGCCAAGGCAACCGACGGCAAGGAGGTGAAGCTGCCCATCAAGATCGGCGTGATCGGCTTCACCACGCCGGGCATCATGAACTGGGACAAGCGCTACCTCGAAGGCAAGGTGAGCACCGAAGGCGCGGTGGAGGCTGCCACAAAGTACGTGCCCGAGCTGCGCGCCAAGGGCGCGGACATCGTGGTGGCCCTGCTGCACGGCGGGCTGGATGGCGCGGCGTATTCGCCCACCATGGAGAACCCCGGTCTGCACCTGTCGAAGGTGGCGGGCATCGACGCCATGGTGATGGGCCACCAGCATGGCGTGTTCCCCGATACGGCCGCCAAGCCCGGCTTCAACCTGCCCGGTGTGGACCACAAGGCAGGTACGGTGAATGGTGTGCCAGCCGTGATGGCCAGCTCCTGGGGCAAGGCGCTGGGTGTGGTGCAGCTGGCGCTGCAGTGGGACGGCGCCAAGTGGACGGTCAACAAATCGGCCAGCAAGAGCGAGCTGCGCAACATCCAGAGCAAGAACGCTGCGGGTGCGAACGTGTATGTGGATGCAGACCCTGCCGTGGCGCCGCTGATCGAGCCACAGCACCAGGCGGCCATCCAGTACGTGAAGACGCCCATCGGCCAGACCGACTTCCGCATGAGCACGCTGTTTGCCGATGTGGGCGACCCGGGTGCGATCCAGATCGTGAACCAGGCGCAGCAGGCCTATGTGGCGGCGTACATCCAGGCCAACCTGCCGCAGTATGCGCAGCTGCCCGTGCTGTCGGTGAGTGCGCCGTTCAAGAGCGGCTTTCAGGGCGGCGCCGACTACACCGACGTGGCCGTGGGCCCGCTGGCCATCAACAATGCGGCCGACCTGTACCTCTACCCCAACACGGTGTATGCGGTGAAGGTCAACGGTGGCGACATCAAGAACTGGCTCGAAGCCACCGCCAAGCGCTTCAACCAGATCGACCCCGCCAAGACCACTGAGCAGCAGCTCATCAGCAGCTTCCCCGGCTACAACTTCGACATGTTCACCACGGCCGACGTGCAGTACGAGATCGACGTGACACAGCCCGTGGGCAGCCGCATCAAAAAGCTGAGCTACCTCGGCAAGCCCGTCGATGAGGCACAGGAGTTCGTGATCGCCACCAACAACTACCGCGCCACCAGCGGCAAGAGCTTCATCGACAAGCTCGATGGCTCGGGCACCATCTGGGCCTCGCCCGACGCCAACCGCGACGTGGTGATCGAGTACATCCGCAAGAACCCGGCGGTGACCCGCGCCGCCAATGGTGCGGCCAAGAGCTGGCGCTTTGCCAAGGCCGCGGTGGCGGGCCCCGTGGTGTTCAGCTCGGGGGCCAAGGCCCTGAGCGTGGCACAGGCCGCGAGCCTCGCGAACGTGAGTCTGGTGGCGGAGGACGATGGCTCGGGCAAAGGCACGTCCAAATACGCGATCGACCTGTCCAAGTAGCCTCACGGCCTGGATGCAGGGCGGCTGCCATGCCGTCCCTGCCCGATTTGCTTACTTGCTACTAAAAATATAGCTGCTTGCGCTTGTCATTCAAGCGCTACAGCCGCTTTTCATCGAAGTCTGTTGTGCAGCACCGGCTGCAGCAGCACCACCAGCGCGCCGGCCCCGCCATCCATGGGACGGGCCTGCACGAAGGCCAGCACCTCGTTTTTCTGCACCAGCCAGCGCTGCACGCGGCTTTTGAGCACGGGGCTCTTGCCGGGCGAACCCAGCCCCTTGCCGTGCACCACGCGCACGCAGCGCAGGCCTGCTTTGTGGGCTTGGCGGATGAACTCGCCCAGTGCTTCGCGCGCTTCGTCCACGCGCAGGCCGTGCAGGTCCAGCTGGCGCTGGATGCTCCAGTGGCCCGCGCGCAGGCGGCGCGTCACCTCCACGCCGATGCCGGGGCGGCGAAAGCTCAACTGGTCGTCCGTGTCCAGCAGCGTGCTCACGTCGAAGTCGTCGCTGATGGATTCGCGCAGCACGCGTTCCTCGTCCAGCCAGTGCTGTACGGGCAGCGGGGGCGGCAGTTGCCCTTCGAGCGGCGCCAGGTTGGTGTTGCGCAGCGGGGTCACTCGGCCCACGCTGCGCGAGAACAGCTGCCGCTCGGCTTCGTGCCGTGCGGCGGCTTCGCGGCGGGCCTTTTCCTCGGCCTCGCGGCGCTCCTGCTCTTCGCGCAGGCGGCGCGCCACCGTGGCCAGGTCTTGCAATTGGTTCAGCCGTTCGCCCGCGCGGCGGGGTGCAGGCGGTGCCCGGCGCCGGGCGGGCGAGGGGGCGGCAGGGGTCCCGGCGGGCGCCGGCGCGGGGTAGCGGGCCGGATGCATCGCCGCGGCCAGGGCCGCCTTCTTCTGCGCCAGCGCGGCGCGGCGCACTGCGCGGGGCGAGGCCTCGGGAGACGGGATGCCGTCGCTGGTGCGGTGGGACTCAGCGGAGGCCGTCTCGCTGGCGGTAGCCGGCCCTTCCGCAATGGCCGAGGCGGCACGGGCAGCCCGTGCCAGGGCGGCCTGCAGCGCGGTGGGTGGCGACGGCGGGCGCTGCCGGGCCGGGGCGGTCGGGGCCGCAGGCCGGGGCGGTTTCACACCAGCCCCTTTTCGGCCATCGACAGCGCCTGGCCCGGGGCCACGATGACATGGTCGAGCACGCGCACGTCCACCAGGGCCAGGGTGGTTCGCAGGGTCTGGGTCAGGGCTTCATCCGCGCGGCTGGGCTGCACACTGCCGCTGGGGTGGTTGTGCGCCAGCACCACGGCGGCGGCTTGGTGGTGCAGCGCGCGCAGCACCACCTCGCGCGGGTAGACGCTGGTCTGCGTGAGCGTGCCGCGGAACATCTCTTCCATGGCGAGCAAGCGGTTCTGGCTGTCCAGGAACAGCACGGCGAACACCTCATGCCCCTTGGCGGCCAGGTGCAGCTGCAGGTAGTGCTTGACGGTGTCGGCCGAATCGAACACCTCGCGCTCGCGCAGCTGCTGGGCCAACGCCCTGCGCGCGAGTTCCAGCACGGCCACCAGTTCCGCGCGCTTGGCGGGGCCCAGGCCCTTGATGCGTTCGAGGTCGGCCGCGCTCGCGTGCAGCAGCCCGGCAATGCCGCCAAAGCCGCCAGTGACGCGGCCGGTGGCTTCGTCCAGGCGGGGCGGGTCGAGCAGCTCCTGCGCCATTTGCAGCACGCCCTTGCCCACGATGCCGGTGCGCAGGAGGATGGCCAGCAGCTCGGCATCGGCCAGGGCGGCGGGGCCGCGGGCCAGCAGTTTCTCGCGGGGCTGGGCGTCGGCGGGCAGGTCTTTGATGGCCATGGGATGAAGAGCTGGGGCGTGCAAGCGGCAGGGACGGCGGTGGCCGCGGTAGGGGTTTGCCCGGTTTTCTACAATCGCAGGAGTTTATCGAGACCGTCATGACCACTACTGCCCCCGCTTTGCCCACTGTCCAGCCAGGCTCCTTCCTCACCTTGCACTACCGCCTGGCAGGCCCTGCGGGCGATGTGATCAACACGTTTGCCGACAAGCCCGCCACGCTGTCCCTGGGCACCGGCGAACTCTCGCCCGCCATGGAGCAGCGCCTGCTGGGCCTGGCCGAAGGCACCCGCACCACTTTCGAGTTGGCCGCGGGCGAAGCCTTTGGCGAACGCAATGCCGACATGCAGCAATGGGTGGCGCGCAAGCTGCTGAACGAGCTGGGCGACCCCGACGAGAAGTACAACGTGGGTGATGTGGTGCAGTTCCCCACACCGGACGGGCAGGGCAGCTACGCGGGCGCCGTGATGCAGTTGCGGGATGACGGCGCGGTGCTGTTCGACTTCAATCACCCGCTGGCGGGCCAGCCCGTGACGTTTGAAGTGCAACTGATCGGGATCCTGTGATGCAGGCCCCGCAGGAAATCCTGCTGGCCGAGCCACGCGGCTTCTGCGCGGGCGTGGACCGCGCCATCGAGATCGTCGAGCGCGCCATCCAGAAGTTTGGCGCCCCCATCTACGTGCGCCATGAAATCGTGCACAACACCTATGTGGTGAACGACCTCAAGGCCAAGGGCGCGATCTTCATCGAAGAGCTGTCGGACGTGCCCCCGGGCGCCACGCTGGTCTTCAGCGCCCACGGTGTGAGCAAGGCGGTGCAGCAGGAGGCCGAGGCGCGCGGCTTCAGCATTTTTGACGCCACCTGCCCGCTGGTGACCAAGGTGCATGTCGAGGTCGCCAAGCTGGCCAAAGAGGGCTACGAATTCATCATGATCGGCCACAAGGGCCACCCCGAGGTGGAGGGCACCATGGGCCAGCTGGACCACGGCATCCACCTGGTGGAAGACGTGGCAGACGTGGCTCGCGTGCAGCCCGCGCAGACGGAGAAGCTGGCCGTGGTCACGCAGACCACCCTGAGCGTGGACGACGCGGCCGAAATCTCTGCCGCCGTGCGGGCGCGGTTTCCGAACGTGCGCGAGCCCAAGCAGCAGGACATCTGCTACGCCACGCAGAACCGGCAGGACGCCGTCAAAGTGCTGAGCCCGCAGGTCGACGTGGTGATTGTGGTGGGTAGCCCCACCAGTTCCAACAGCAACCGCCTGCGCGAGCTGGCCGCCAAGCTGGGCACCACCGCCTACATGGTGGACAGCGCGGACGAGCTCCGGGGCGAGTGGTTTGACGGCACCGCGCGGGTGGGCCTCACGGCCGGGGCCTCGGCGCCGGAGATTCTGGTGCAGCAGGTCATCGACCGCATCAAGGCGCTGGGCGCCGTATCGGTGCGCACCATGGCGGGCATCGAGGAGACCATCAAGTTTCCGCTGCCCAAGGGGCTCAAGATCGATGCCGCAACGGGGCTGGAGATCCGTGAGCGCACGCCAGAGACGGGGCCGTCTGCGCACTGACGGCGGCTTGCGGGGCCACCGGTGGGAGTGCCAGGGCGCCAACAGGCGCCCTTTTTTTTGCTCCTGAATTAATAGCTGCTTGCGCTTATTCATACGCCGCTGGCGGCTATTCTCATCTTGATCTTTTACTACAACGGCACCGCAGGCCCGCTCCACAGGTCCAGCGGCGGGTCGGCCGCCACCGCACGCAGGATGTCGGTGCGTGAGATGAAACCCGCCATCACGCCCGCCTCGTCCGTCACCGGCAAGCCCGGCAGGCCGGTTTCCAGCAGCACGGCGGCCACGCGGCGCAGCTCGGTGTCGGGTGAAACGGTGGGCACGGGGCTGATCATCACCTCCGAGACCGGACGGCGGGCCAGGTCGATGGCCTGCTTGACGGCGCCCGGCTCGGGCAGCAAGTCCAGCGGCGCCATGTCGGCCCGCAGCAGCAGGCCGATCACCCGGCCCAGGGGGTCCACCACGGGAGCTTGCGCTACCTTGTGCTCTGCCAGGGCCTGCCAGGCGTCGTTCACCCGCACGGCCGGCGCCACGCTCACGCCGCCGGTGGTCATCACGTCGCTCACCTTGGTCAGCGGCTGGCGGATGGCCGGGGTGCCTTGCTCGGTTTGCGCGTAGGCGCTCACGGCATCGTGCATGCGCAGGTTGACGATGGCTGCGGGTGCGGCGTCGTGGGGCACCGGGGGGCGAGGCGCAGCCGCAAAGGCGGTCACTGGCTGACCGTCCTGTGCGTCCATGGCGCGCGTGCGCAGGGCTTGCGGGCGCTGCACGCTGCGCACGGCGGAAATGCGCGCGAGGTTTTCGGGCCCCCCCCGGTAAATCTGGCCCGACGGGCCGAAAACAAAGAACATGGTTTCCTCCTGCGCGCAGGCCCGCCAGACGCGTTGCGGTGGGGCCTGCTCTGCCCATGTTATCGGCAGTTGTGCGGCGCGCATGCAGTCAGCGTTGTGTCTGCATGTTGCGGGCAGCCTCTACACTGCCCTTCTTTTGTGACACCACCTGCCTCCCGGAGCCCTGCATGATCGACCGCGCCGCCATCGCCGCCGCCCGCCGCCAACTCGCCACCCAGCCTGATTTCCTGCGCACCACGCCCCTGATGCGCGTGTCGGGCCGATCCTTGGGCGTGGACTGCGGCGAGGTCTGGCTCAAGCTGGAGCACCTGCAGGTGGGGGGCAGCTTCAAGGCGCGGGGCATGCTGTACCGGCTGCTCGCCAACCCGGTGCCGGACAGCGGCGTGATCATTGCGTCCGGTGGCAACGCGGGCATCGCCGTGGCCGCAGCCGCCCAGGCATTGGGTGTGCGCTGCGAGGTGTTCGTGCCCGAAGTCTCGCCCGAAGCCAAGCGTGCGCGCCTGCGCTCGCTGGGTGCCGAGGTGGTCGTGACCGGCGCTGCCTATTCGCAAGCCTTCGAGGCCTGCGTGGCCCGCCAGAAGACCACCGGCGCGCTGCAGGCCCACGCCTATGACCAGCCCGAAGTGGTGGCCGGCGCCGGCACCCTCGCTGCCGAGATGGAAGAGCAGGGCGGCCGCCTGCCCGACACGGTGCTGGTCAGCGTGGGCGGCGGCGGCCTCATCGGCGGCGTGGCCGCCTGGGTGGAAAGCCGTGCGCACGTAGTGGCCCTGGAGCCCGAGCGCGCACCCACGCTGCACGCAGCCCGCGCGGCGGGCCAGCCCGTGGATGTGGAGGTCGGCGGCATCGCGGCGGATTCGCTGGGCGCACGCCGCATCGGTGCGATTGGCTGGGAGGTCAGCCAGCGCCACGTGCACGATGCGCTGCTGCTGCCCGACGATGCCATCCGCGCCGCCCAGCTGTGGCTGTGGAAGGAACTGAAACTGGCCGTGGAACCTGCCGCCGCGCTGGGCTTGGCTGCGCTGCAGACGGGTGTGTATCGCCCCCAGCCGCAAGAAACGGTGGCTCTGATCCTTTGCGGTGCCAATTTCGACCCTGCAGGCCTTGCCTGAGCGAGCCCGACCACCCCTTTAAAATCCAGCAATGCTTGACATCCTCCTCCTCCGCAAAGACCTCGACACCGCCATCGCGCGGCTGGAAACCCGCAAAAAGCCCCAGGCTTTCCTGGACGTCTCCGCTTTCCAGGCGCTGGAGTCCGAGCGCAAGACGCTGCAGACCCGCACCGAAGAGCTGCAGGCCCAGCGCAACCAGCTGTCCAAGCAGGTCGGCATGTTGATGAGCCGGGGCGACAAGGATGGTGCCGAAGCCATCAAGGCCCAGGTGGCCGCAGGCAAGGTGGAACTGGAGCA